>Ga0065711_1012657_pt1 | contig 11749 bp, 13 predicted proteins | sample Hoacrofraction12_FD_59098 | JGI IMG/M metagenome (GOLD analysis project Ga0065711, IMG submission 59098) | Hoatzin crop microbial communities from Cojedes, Venezuela - Epithelial fraction 12 v2 (version 2) | ecosystem: Host-associated > Birds > Digestive system > Esophagus > Crop | place... | reverse complement strand
GTGAGGGGACTGGAGCATCCCTCCTAGGAGGAGAGGCTGAGGGAGCTGGGCTTGTTCAGCCTGAAGAAGAGAAGGCTGCGAGGGGACCTAATAAATGCTTCTAAATATCTAAAGGGTGGGTGTCAGGAGGACAGGGCCAGACTTTTTTCAGTGATGCCCAGTGACAGGACAAGGGGCAACGGGCACAAACTGAAGCACAGGAAGTTCCGTCTGAACGTGTGGAAGAGCAACTTCCCTCTGAGGGTGACGGAGCCCTGGCACAGGCTGCCCAGGGAGGTTGTGGAGTCTCCTTCCCTGGAAATATTCAAGACCCGCCTGGACAAGGTCCTGTGCAGCCTGCTGTAGGTGACCCTGCTTTGGCAGGGGGGTTGGACTGGGTGACCCACAGAGGGCCCTTCCAACCCCGACGATTCTGTGATTCTGTGACAGGTATGGTCGCTGTCCTCTACCAAATGGGCTGACTCTGGTGCCCAACAGGGGGCTCGAGGGCTTGTTCCTTTTAATATTATTAGTTTTATTAGTAAAGCTGGTTTTATATTCATTTTGTAAGCGTCTCTCCCTTTCCCTCCTTTTTCCCTTCCTCTGGTGGGCGGGCGGGGGTTGACAGAGGGCATCTGCCACTCTGTTTATTGCCACCCCGCTCTGACCAGTGACAGCCACACAGTTCAAGTGAGAGATGTTGCTTGTAGACCAGGAGCCCTCAGCCACTTCACTGTGAGAGGTGACCTCCTTCCTCTGGGGGTAATTAGATGGGAGATGTTCGGAAAAGCAGTGACACGAGGAGGTGGTGGACTGAAACCAGTCAGCGTGTGTCCACCCCTGCCCTTCGCTCGGCTGCCGCTGCGGGCACGCGCCGAGTCCCAGGCGGGGGGACAGCTTCCCACCAGGACAGTGTGGTCGCAGGGTGCCTTCCAGCTGCTCGGATGTACCGGTTTGAAGAGCCATCATAGTGGGGAAACTGGCGTTGTCGAACATGGCTACCGTGAGCTGAAGCAACTGAGCTTCAGGTGCACGCTGGAGGACTTGGAGCAGATCTGTCACCAAGCTCTCTGAACGTACGGTGTGTCTGCCAGCGTGGAGAACGGCTTAAACCATCTGACTTGGCTCGTGTGCGTGCGGTAGTAGCTGCTGTCGGCTGAATCCTGCCTGGAACTTAGAGGTCTGGCTGAAGAGAAAGTTGGTTCGTCACTCGGCGGCAGGAATAGCACTGCGGTTCCTGTCATTGTCATCACGCTAGAGTCCTGTTTGGGTACTCGCTGTGTTTAATTGCGTGGCTGGCTTAACTTAATGTCTCTCCTGGGGTCACTCATAACACGTTTATTTTTAGGATTCAGGGAAATTAGGGACACAAGCAACCTGTTGTGGTTCTCTCCCAAGGCAGGAGTTTTCCAGATGATGATGGTAATAACGGCAGCGGCTTGGTCGCAGAGTCACCTGGCTGAGCTGATGAAATGAGCACTGGCAACTATGGTAGAGCTTAATGCTTGCAAATGAATGATCACCACTGAAAATATATTACAGGTGTGGGTGGAGGCCATGGGCTCCCTGGGTTTGGATGACTTGGAGGACATGCCTATAGTTTATTGGGAAATCCCTGACAGGATCTGTTGGTTTTCAAGACTGTAAATAAAGAATTTTCCGATCCAATACTCAGCATTTGGGTGGAGAACTGAGGTGGTCATATGTCCTCCCTGGTATACAGCTGTGGAATCATTCCATTTCATGACAAACTCGTTATGCTCCAACAGAGGAGCTCCTCTGTACCTGGCTGGTACCTCCAGTGGGGCATCTGACATGCTTCTGGGTTGCTTTTAGGAAAGACAACGTGCTGAAAGGCCTGTGGTAACAGCTGGCCTAATGCACCCCGCTCTGCTTGTTGTTTTCAAACAGATGGACCTCTCCGTGGAAACTCTTTATAGCTTCATGCAGGAGCGCCAGAAGAAGTACGCCAAGTATGCGGAGCAGATCCAGAAGGTCAACGAGATGTCTGCCATCCTCCGCCGTATACAGATGGGCATCGACCAGACGGTCCCGCTGATGGAGCGGCTGAACAGCATGCTGCCAGAGAGCGAGAGGCTGGAGCCCTTCAGCATGAAACCCGAGCGGGAGCTGAAGTCTTAGCTGATCCGTCGGGCTCCCCCTCCTCGCTTTCCACGCTCCAGCGTTCAGCACGGACGGGCTTCCAGCGGGCCGGGCTGGCAGATGTCCGAAGCGGGCGGCGGTGCTGCCTGACTCTCTGCCAGGGCATCGGAGGAAGAGCGGCGTCAGCTGCCAGAACCGCGCGGCCAGGAGTCCAGGAGCTCCCCGGTCCCGTCGTCTGGAGGAGATGATTTACCGTTCTTTCACCTCCCTCCTCTTGCCCCCCTGCTGTCTCCTTTACCACTCCCACCGCCTGTGCCGAGACACTGGTTTCATTGCTGTGACTAGACTGGGGTTGCAGAGGAGGAGTTGTCTTTCATCTGATTTGTTGGTTTTTGTTTTTTTTTTTTAACTAGAAAAATTTCAAAGGGATACAGGGTGTGACAAACACTCTAACGTGGGTTTTGTGCCACTGGGGTTTAGACGACGAGGTGGCTGGCAGGTATTTCTGAGACCCCCTGGCCTTGGAAATATGTGTGTTTTATGGGTGAAAGTGTGGGAGCCAGGATTATTAAAATCTGCCTATTATCATAATTAACACGGTTTGCATGGCAGGGTTTTGGCATGTCCTTCTCGAGTCTCCTGTTTTTATGGGCTCGCTGATTTATGAGGCTGTAAAGGAATAACTGTTCCAGATATGTCTGTTGAAGTTAAGCAAGCCTTAGCGTTCCTCTCCCCGTTGCCCTGGCAGTGTCCCCGTCCCCCAGCTGGTGGCATTTCGTGTCCCTCACCTTGCACAGTGATTTGGACAGGCACTGGCACCAGCCTGCTCACTTTGCACCCCAAAGTTGGACACGAGGTGTGGGGTGGATTTCTTTATTATTTTTATTGGGACACTCCAGTTATCTTGGTGCTGTCTGTTTCTACCAGAGGGATGCAGTTGTTTCTTTACCTTCAAGCGTAAGGAGCTGGAGGGGCAAAGATACAAGAAGTCCTTTAAGTCTTCTCCTTGGCTTGGCTGCCCGTCGTGCCCAACGCTTGCCTGAGCACGGTGTGTTATGACTGGAACCACACAACCCTTTGGGACCGCGCTCGGCACACTGCTCCGAAGGAAGCAGGATGCCCTTGCCGTCTCCTGGGCCGAGGGCCCTCCTGGAAGGCGGGCAGGAGGAGACAGGCTGGTCTGCCACCGGTCCGCTGGCCGCAGGCGAGTCGCAGCACCTCTCTGAGCTTTGGTTTCTCCCCGTATAGATCAGGGAGATACCCATATTCTACACGCTGCTGCAAAAAATAACTATGACTGTAGAAACAAGGTTGAACAGGTTAACGTCACCGTTGCGTGGCGGCTCTTGTCGGCAGCAGAAAGGGGCATGAAACAAGAAGAGAGGAGTTTGCTGGGTCAGGGGTAGGTTTGTGCGTGTCTGTGTGAGCCCCGTTGCTGGCGAGGAGACCAAGGTGTGCCCCTGAACCCCTGTTGTACATCAGGAGCGCAGTCCCAGTGGTGAGGACGGCTGTCCTTGTGGGAGTCAGTGTCACAACCCATCTTCCAGGGCAGCTCCAGGCTAGGTGACTTGCCAAGGGCGACTTGCTTCGGTGCCTCTTAGTGCTTAAGAGTATTTAATTGGCAAAAGAGGGTCTCTGAGCATTTGGGAGTAAGAGCGTGGTAGGTTTTTGACAGGTGGCAGGAAGCAACAGGCCATTCCCTCGTTGCGTTCCCAAAGGCCGGGTAGCGTAGTGTGAATTTTGTGACGCAGCCGACTGGAACGTGGATCTGAACCGCAGCGGGGACTGGACACCAGGGCTGGCTGAATGCTGTCTGCAAGCAGCGTCCCGTGGAAAAGAAGCCTCCTGGAACGATGCCCTGGGAAGAGCGACTGACTGCTGGAGAGACGGCAAAGAACTCCGCAGATTTTCTAGTGAAGGTGTCGTGGCCGTGCCCGTGAGGGTCCTCATCGTCCACCACCGAGTATGTCCCCGCCTCCCACCAGCAGACGCACCAGAATATCCGCAGCTTTAAATAGCGGCTGCAGGCGTTTCTGTCGCCCTCGTCCAGATGATGCTGTCTGGAAGTTTAGAATGCGCGACATCCAGCCGTCTGCCAGACGGGATCATGGATGTCCCGCACCCCGGCGAGCTGGAAGCCTGTACCGGTGGGAAGATCCCGACCGTGGGTCTTGAGGCGGGGGCTGGGCTGCAGATGCTCTCTCCTGTGAAGCTTCTCGACATTTGGCCTCGTGCTGTGAAGTATCGGATCAAAGCATTGCTCCTCGCGGCGCTAACGAGGGCAAGCGATTAGTGTTCCTGTCTGAAAGCGGCAGGAGCGAGGGCCGCAAATCAGCTCCTCGTTTTCTGTAGAACACCTAGACTTTGGGCAGACTGTGGGAGAAGACGCGTATTCCTATGAACGCTGCCCTTTAAGCCTGTGGATGTGCTGCTGGGCCTCCCACCTAGAGCTTTCTGAGCAGCAAGGGTAAGTTGTGAAGAATGTTAATAGCTTAATGAGAAAGAAACTGGAGCTGAAACGTGAAGGTGGACCTCTTCCAAAGCACGCCGGCCGTCGCCTTCGTTGCGCGGGTGATGGTCTCTTGTTTGGGGACTGTAAGAGAGCGCGCACCCTCTCGCTGTTCTCAGGCGACGGTTTACAGTTTTATTTAAGACATTGTCCCTGGCTTCATTAACTGGAAGTCTCTGGACCTCTCGCTGGGGGGAAGATGTCTCCTGCCACCTCTTTCAGCTGCTGTTGCTGCTTGGCCGCCTCTCGTTCGCTTTGCTCTGCACACGGCGTTCAGCTCCGACGCAGGCGATGTTCACGGCGAGACCGTTGCGTTGCTCCCTTGCCCACTGTTCAGCAGGAGATTTGAGGAGTGACTGCAGTTACCTTTCTGCTTATGGATTTCCTTCGCCGAGCCGGACGGTGTTGGAGAAGGCCTCGGGGATCTCTCACCGACGGACTAGCCGTTACCCCACCGCGAAGTCAGTGCCGTGAACGGAGAATAACCTGGCGTGCTCCACCCAAAACAAACATCTCTGCCCTTTTCCCCCTTCCTTTCTCCTTTCTCTGCATGGTCTGGCGCGCGGGCTGAGCTTCTGGAGAACGGGGCCGGGCTCTGGGGCTGCCGTTCCCCGCTGGCCGGAGCTGCTCCGGTTCTTCCCCTGGCTCTGGTGCTGTGGCCCCCCGCTTTGGGCTGGTGCTTGTCGCAGCCGTGTGCTACAGGCACAGAAGAGGTTTGCTTTGTTGTTTACGTCGTTTTTTTTTGTTATTTAATGCATTGACAGGGTGCTAAAGTGCCAACCTACCTGCAGGGCAATTTCTGTGAAGATCCAGTGAAGGGGACAGAAGAGCTGTGGGTTGTTTTTTTTTTAAAATATGTATTTTAAATTAAATATATTTAAATATATTTAAATATTTAAAGTGTATTTTCCCCTCCTCTAAGCTTTTACACAGAAAGAGCAGAAATTCACCTTCTCCCAGGCCCACTCGCTGTACGAGCCAGCCCCTCTCTATCAGACTGCGTGCCAGTGGGTTCCGGAGGTGCTGTCGTAAGGTCCCTCCTGTTCCCGCGCTGCCAGAGCGCATTTCGGTTGCCAGCCTCGGGGCTGAGCGCTTCTCGGTGTAGGGGTGGTTATCTTGTTGGCAGGCTTGCTCTGTTTCCAGCTGCCTACGTGCTGCGTGTCCCACGGCTCCCGCATTAAAGCGTTTGGTATCGCTCTTTTCCAAGTGTGGTTTCTCTGATTTCTGTTCCTCTGCAGCACCACTTCTTGCCGCGGTGTCCGGGGACGGGACGCACGCTTCCGCGTGGGCAGCCATCTCTTGGCCTTACTTTGTACACAGAAAGCCACCTCCGTGCCACGGGGATGGCCCTGGGGGCTGCAAGGAAACGGGTGTCCCGGGGTGAAAATAAATGATGGGATTTTTTGGATGCTGTCCCAGTTCTGGTTGGCACCGAGGTCCAGTTCAAATCGATGACGTGCACGGCGATGCTTATGAGTTGCCAGCCCTGGGGTGGGAGCGTAGTTCAGCTGGTTGCCTGCCTTTTCTGTGCTGGAGGTAAGAGGGTCTGGGATTGATGGACTGGGACACTGGTGGAAGGCTGGAGCTTCTCTGTGCAGAGCGCTCGTGCTGCGAGACACTGTCTGCCTGTTTTGTGAGGGCACTTGCACCTTGTGTGCACCCAGCAGCTCTCCTTAGGTTCAGTGGGCAGAATAAACGTGAGCAGCAAAGTGTTTCTCATTTCTGCACCCCCCTTATCTGCCTGTCAAAAAGAGACCATGTCCTGGCAGCTCCTTTCCCTCAGTTCTTTGCCAGATCCCAGAAGGACCTACCCTTGGGCAAGGTGGCTTTCAGGGAGGCCCCTGCCCTGCCAGCTCCTCATCTCCTCCCACCGGTTCTTCGCCCCTCACCGACTTGCTTTGCACTTTTAGCCAGACTTCAGCCTCCTGCCAGCTGGTCTCTGGTCCTTCTCTGGGGGGTTGGTCACTCCCTTTCAGCTCCCACGTGGGTGGGATTTAGCTTCCTCATAACGTGAGCCTGCAGAGGACAGCAAGGTGAGACAGACGGGCGAGCAGCTCACCCTGGGGTCCCCAAAGCCGAGGTAGGTCTGAGGTGGTCGGGGGGGGGGNGTGCTTGGCAGCCCCTACAGCATTACCAAGCCACGGGGCTCCTCCGAAGGTGGGGAGAGGAGTGGAGCCTTCAAAGGGCAATTCTTAATGTCAGCTGCCTAAAACAACCCTTTTGCATTCTTAGAAGTTTTGTATTTTAACAGACCTCGTGGGGAAGCTGTGGAGGTAATGAAATATGGTGGCCATCACATGGCCACAGAAATAAATGAGGATGGCAGTGGATTTTGGCAAAACCTTGCAGGGGGTGTTACTGCTGTAGTGTTGAAATGAAGAATTTGATTCTGTTCTCTTAATTGTGATGCAGGCCAAACTGCTGAGCAGCACTGCAGTACTGGAGGCTCCGTGGACTGTCACAGGGGTCGTTAAAGACCAAGCCACTGGCTTTCTGTGAGTGGGTAAAGCAAAATTTTGTTTTTTTAAAAAAGCCAGGGGCAGCTGCTCTAAATGCTGGTTGCTGCCCCGGCTGATGTGATGGTACGGCCTCTTCTAGAGAGGCCAAAGGTTCTGCATTTCCCTTTCTGGGACTATGCTTTGAAATTATCTTTAAAAAAAAAAAAGAGATGTCATTACACAAACCTGTAGGCCTTGCCATCTAAGGATATAACCGTAGCAGCCACACTCTACGGCAGGATTTAACTGTAATATCTGCTACGTGTGTGTAGGCTACTCTCTGCAGGAGCTATGAGGGGCATACCCCTCCCTCAGCAATCAGAATTTCACGTTGAATGCTTCAGAGACTGGCAGAATCAGTCAAAAGCAGCATTTAAACAAGTAATTAAACTCTTCTTCAAATAAGAAGTATGAGAGGCAAGAAGAAACCCACGGGGTTCGTCCTAGGTAAGGTGTTAATGCAGGGAAGTGCCGCCGCTGCTCTTCGAGGAGGCAAAGAGGAACAGGCAAGAGGCTGGAACTGTTACCGGTGCTGTAAAATCACCCCTGCTTGCGACGAGCGGTCCAAAGCTACCCAGTCTGTGCCCACGACCATCGGCAGGGAAGGACAGGTAGACAAGGACGTGGGCCCTGCTCGTCCCTGGGCGCTGGGGAGCAGGTCCTGCTGCGGGCAGGCGACGCGCGCTCCGCAGCCAGAGGCACACAGGCTCCTTCCTCAGCCGGGGCTGTATAAACAGGTACCATTTCTGATTTTATTTCATCATAACATACAGGTAATGCTCATGACACAACAAGATGAGAAACTCACATCTCTCCGAACCATTTCACCAGCTTGCCATACACCAAAGAACATTGTGTTCATAGTGAACACGTACACGTTTTCCCCCTCGCATCCTCCACTCTGCTTTCCAGACTTCTCCGCACCACTTCCAGCACTGTTGGGGTACAGGACACAAGCTCAGCCAGGAGACAGGGCACCGCCCTGCGCAGGACATGGGGTTAAGGCTTCCTCCTCCAGGAATCCGTCCCCTAAAAAGACTGAGCCTACAAGCTTCGATTCGTTCAGCGTACTGGAAATCACGAAGAGCCAGAAGACCAGATTTCAGTTCCGTAGGAGGCCATTACCCGAACGGAACCCAAGTGTACATAGCTGTATGTATAGGGAGGAGGGGAGAACACAGGCGTGAAGGAGCACAAAAGAGAGGGAGATTCAATTTCTGCCTCTAGGGATTGACTTGTCTGAACCCCCATTAACCAATTTAAACCAAAGACATGGGCTTTGACTGAAATCTGGCCGAGAGGAGCACTGCTGCATTGTTTACATACCTACATATACACACAGAGAGCGTGTGTATATGCTGAAAATAGTTGGGACGTACTCACTTTCGCTGGCTGTGCAAACAGAGACAAGCGGCAGTAGGTTTAACGACCAGCCAAGACCTGAGGTGCTTTCCAGCTCGCTGTCAGCCCGGCCCTTGCCCCGACGACCCCTGCTTCCAGCCCCCCGCACGCACATCCTGAACGCAGCCTCTGGGTCCAGCTGCTCCTGCTGCTGCCCCTCTCTCTCTCTCTGTGCCTTTTGTGCTTTTTAGGATCAAGTTAATCAATGCTGTAGCTTTCAGTGCTATGTTAAAACAGTCCGCCATAGGAAATGAAAAAGTCATGTCCTAGCCACAAAACAATGACAAAATCTTCTCCACTGTTCAATACAGTAAAACCTGAGATTTGAGTCACAAACTAGCTAAACTTATTAAAAAAACAAAAACAAACAAACAAAACACAAACCCAAAACATAACCCAAGCTGCTGACTTGAATCAGGGCTTCAGTTTGACGCTGACAGATTTTTTTTTTTTTTAAAGCTGCTGGCCAGGGGTAAGTATTTATTACATGTGATATTTGTGCAATTTTCAGCTGCCTGCACTGAAATGGGACAAACCCCTACGGTTTGGCCCCGACAGTCGTGTTCTGTGGGGGATGGACAGACATCTCTGGGTGACCCTGCTTCGGCAGGGGGTTGGACTGGGTGACCCACAGAGGTCCCTTCCAACCCCAACCATTCTGTGATTCTGTGACATGACCACCTGAATTGCCCCCACCCCACAAGAGCAGCTCCTTAATGGTACTGCTCAGTTAAGGCCAAAAGCCCACCCCAACTCATTTTTAGCCTTAAAAAACAACAAAAAAGCCTTCAGGAGCCACCTATTGAATTGTCAGCAGGCAAGGAAAGGGTGTTGTGGTGTTGGACCAGCCACTTCTCTTGCACCTGACCCTAAGTGTTAACCCCTCCCTTACAGCTTAGAAGTCAAAGCAGCTATCCCTCTCCCAGAAGCTGGCTTAATATCAAAAATACAAACACTGCTTATTTTATGTTTCCAAAGACGGGGGGGAACAGTCATAAGCATGGTTCATTCGTCTTTTTTTTAAGAATTGCTGCTGAGCCAACTGAAACACTTGTGCGTGGACAGCTTTTTTTAAAAAAAAAAAAAATGTGGCTAGTTGCTACTTGTTCACATTGCTTATGAACTGACTACCAGCACCTGGCAGCCATAAAGCCCTAGTTTATTTTTTGTATTTTTGAGGTACTGGTTTGGTTTTTTTTTTTTTCTCTGAAGCAGCTCTCTAGCGAATCACCTAAAGCCTATCCATTAGAACAATAGTTACACCAGTATTTACACCCGCCTGAGCTGTGTCTCCAGCCCAGCCTTGCTGTAACCGGTCCCTACGTCCTGTGGAATCGCTCCCGGTCTCCTTTCTCACGGGGAAAAAGGTTCCCTCCAGAGGCTGGCTCAGTGTCAGGGCTAAGGTGCACTGGGGAAGATGTGGGGCGCCAGGAGGGGAGGACAAAACGAGCTTTTTGGGTAGGAGCGTGTTTCAGTGGAACCAGAGAAAGGGTTTGATACCAGGAGAGCTTCCTTTCCAAGAACCCCTGAAAGGACGTGCAATCCATTGCACACAACTGCTTCCTCCGTCAGGGAAAGACCCTTGAAATGTTCTGCCCTTCCCCGTGAGAGGGGAGGAGGAGAACCCAGCGGTACACTCGGTCTCCTCAGGCAGATGCTCACTTGTCCTTCCTTCGCCGTCTCAGCCTCGTCACTGCGTTCCCACCGAAGCCTCCCTCTTCTTCCCTCCCCTCCCCACCCTTCTGCCCAAAGTTCGCTCTTTTCAGCTTTACAGGGACCTCTCCAGCGCTGGGGGAAGCAGCTCCGGTACAGTCACCCGAGCCCGCCGCCCCTCAAGACACCTCGATGATTTCCACGCTGCCCGAAAAGCTCGACTGACTGCCTACTTTGCCCAGCTCTTCTCTAGCTCTGTTGTCCGACATGATGCCCTCCCCAAACTCCATCTGGCAGCTCCTGCGCTTGAACTGCTTTTCGAAAGAGCTCTCCTCGTGCCAGCTCCTCCTGGAGTCCCCGCGGCCGCCCTGCTTGGGCCTCCTGCGCACGGTGCAGGCTGGGTCGCAGCCCGCGGGCAGCTGGCCGCAGCTGCAGCCCGAGCAAGCCGCGCTCTGCCCGTAGACGGCGGACGCCGAGTAGAAATGCGACGACGACGACGACTCGGCCGCGAAGTACCAGCCGTTGGTGAGGGACGCAGCCGACGTCTGAGGAGCCAAGATGTCCGAGTGCCAGCCTTTGAGGCTGGTGGAGAGGCCAAACAAGAAGTTGGCTCGGTAGTTGTCCTCCACGCTCCCGCTGCGGTGGAGGGGGTACAGGAGCGAGCGCTGAGCGGCGGCAGTGCCGCTGGCTCTCCCCACGTGCTGCCGTTTGCTCTGGCCGTCCGGCGGCCAGGCGTTCCGGGGCCGCTCGGGAGGGTTCGCCTCCTCCTTGTCAGGGCTGGTTTCTGGGGTCTGCTCCGAGACCTCCTGGACGGGCGAGAACTGACACAACTTGCTGCCGCCCTCCAAAGCGCTCGCGTGCTTGTAGTATTCCAGGGGGTCTTCGGAGGAGGCAAAGCCCTGCACCGACGCAGTCAGGCAGCTGCCGCTGGCCGAGTAGGACACGGATTTGATATCCAAAGAGAAGGAGCGCTTCAGCCGGTTGCTGTCCTCCACCTTGTCCAGGGAGACGTGCAGTCCGTTTACGCCCTGCACCAGCGGGCCATCTTCCAGAGGGGACGAGTGCCCGCGTGGCACGCTGCCGCGGTCCGACGGCTTCTGCTCCACCGTCTCGCAGGCAGCGGCCACGCAGAGCGGGCTGGCACCGAGGCCGCTCTGCCCACCTTCTGCCACCACCACCTGCTCGCTGCTTTTTTCCAAGTGCAGGAGTTTCAGTTTACTGATATGTCCGGGCTGGCCGCTCTGGGTCTTGATCTTTTTCTCAAAGTCCAAAAGCTGGCCCAGAAAGTTGAAGTTGGGAGAAATGGTTGGCCTTTTCTCTTTCACGAATCTGGAAAGAGGGGACAAGCAAAACAAGAATTAACTGCAGGACCCGAGATAACCCTAGAGGGTTTGCTGTGAATGTTACCAGCCTAATCTTCACTTGTCAGGGTGCCCGGACTGAGGTTCAGTCGAGCACAGGAAGCACGGATGGAAAAAGAAAAGTCAGAATCACAGAATGGCAGGGGTTGGAAGGCACCTCTGTGGGTCACCCAGGCCAACCCCCCTGCTGAAGCAGGGTCACCTACAGCAGGCTGCACAGGACCTTGTCCAGGCGGGTCTGGAAT
>Ga0065711_1048558_pt1 | contig 11750 bp, 7 predicted proteins | sample Hoacrofraction12_FD_59098 | JGI IMG/M metagenome (GOLD analysis project Ga0065711, IMG submission 59098) | Hoatzin crop microbial communities from Cojedes, Venezuela - Epithelial fraction 12 v2 (version 2) | ecosystem: Host-associated > Birds > Digestive system > Esophagus > Crop | place... | reverse complement strand
GGGGGAGTGCCCGTCACCGGCCGGGGCCGAGGGCTGGCTCTGACCCTGCCCGCGGTCCTGCCCGCCCGGCTCCGGGGCCTCTCCGGCGGAGAGAGGCGACGGCTGGGTGTTCTCGGGGGGCGAGGCCGGCTGGGTGTCCGGCTTGGGCGAAGCATGAGGGTGCGGGAGGGGGCCCCGTGCCCCGGGCCTGAGGCTGCCGTAGGCTGCCCGTGCCGCTGTCCGTGTCCGTGGCCGCTGCCCTTTGGTCGTGGTGGGTCATGGAAGGGTGAGCAAGGCTGCGCTTCCCCGCCCTTGGAGACGTGGCTGCGGCGAGCAGGGCATCGCCTGGTGCCCCAGAGGAAGCGGCGGCGGAGTTTGGTGGGGACGTGGAAGGAAAATCGCATCTGGTGGGACGCGGGGTGGAAAAGTTCCCACATGACAACCTTCTTTAGTTCCTTAAAATGGCAGGGGTTCTCACCTAGGAGCCGTTGGACTGACGTGGCCTGCATGGGTGTTTGCTTTCCAAAGGGAGATGCTTCTGTAGACTTGGAGAGTTGTCAGCAGTGCCACTTCTGTGAAGTTGGGATGAGCCCGTGACTCACCTTGTCTTATACAGGCTTTAGAGATTGGCCTGGTGTAACTTGTTTAAAGAGTTTTATTTATCCTTCTCACAAAAGAAGTCAACAGGGAAATTCAGATGCTCTTTTCTCCTACAGTATCCCTTCACTTACAAATGTTTCTAAGGTTTTGTTCTCTTGGGGCTTTTCCAAGCGGGCTAAATAGTTTGCAGAGCAGCAGTTTGGGTTCCCTTGTGCTCGGGCACAGGTGCAGCATAGCCTTTTCATTGAGAGACTCAAGTTCTGTGAGTGTCTGGTGACTTGCTGGCTGTGACATCCTTAGGGCTGTGTGACGGAGGGAGCCAAGTCCCCCTGTTTTGTTTGGAGGGGGTGCTAGATCTTCCCAGATAGAGTCTTGCCATCATTACACCTTGTCTTGTTGCCTTGGCCTTCAGCAAGAATGGTGATGTGGAGGAGATGGAAGGGGGAAAACCTCCCCAGAAAAATTCTTCAGCTGTTGTGGCTCTCATAGAAAATGTAACCTGCTTTGTTAGGGGAGTAGGAGCTAGTTTGTTGGGCTGCTGGGAAAGGCAAGTGTCACTGCTAGGTTACAGCAGGACTCTGCGCATCCCTTGGGTAGCTGGGGAGCTTTCCCAGTGCGGGAGACTGGGTGGATGTGAGCTGCCTGCTAAGCTGCAGCTATGGCACTGTAGGCCCTGCTGGCAATTTTCTTACAGCGTAGAGGTTGCACCTGATTTCTGTTGACACCTAGACAGGATTTTAGATACCGACTGGATTGATTATAACCACCATATGCAGTGAACATTAAACTGCTTCTTTCAAATCATCATTCTGTACCATTGTAGTTACCCGGACTAGAATTTAATGGTGTGTTGGGTTTAGCCAATGTGCTCACCAAGGTAACGCTGTCACGCATGTGTGGTTGGGTTTGTATGTTCACATCCATCCTGGAAGGGGTGTGCTGACCTAGATGCTGCCAAAGAGTGTTCCACGTGTTGTTCCTCCCTTGTAAAACTGAACAGCTAATGCTTTCAAGCAGCTGATTAAATAAAAATGTTGATATTTCCTTTAAAGGCTTGGGATACAATCAGCTGCTTGTTAGTTTCCTGTTGCAGTTGCTTGCACTCTTTCTGAAAGCGTATTGGCTTTAGGCTAGACCTTTCTCCTGACCTTCTTCAGGGTTATCTAACAAGGATCCTCTTCACTTCAAGAAGGGAGAAGAGCTGTTCAAGCTCAAGATCATTGTAGGCAGAAGAGATCATGAGCATGTCTAAGCTGGTGATTCAGCCACCAGATACTAAACACCAGAACAGTAAGGGCTGTTGGGATGGCAACCTTCTTCAGCTGGCATGTGTTGCGAAGAACGCTGTCCCTTTGGGTCCTACAGCCCTAAGTATGTTAGTGTTGGGGCTGGAAAGATTGGCTGTGACTGGTGCAAAACCTGACAGTGAAGACGACTGGAGGTGAGCATGTACGGTTTATTGGATTTCAGGAAGCAAGCAGGAAGTAGTACAGAAGGTTCTTAGGCTAAATGGTTGCTCATGATTTCTGACTTGACACTGTCGCCGCGAGCCCTGTACTGTTACTGACTGCCTGACTGGAAGAAGCCAATTTTCCATCGGCTGCGTTAGGTGTTTGAGTGTGTGCGCTGGAGTGTTAGCCTGGCACGCAGGCAGTCTCCTGACTGCTCAGAGATTAACCCTGAAAGGCAGGAAAATGTGGTGAGAAAGTGAGACCTGAGGTTACCCATCTGCTGGAGCCTTGTGCAGCACCGAGGGCTGTCTGTCACCGTTTACGTTCTTTCCTTCCAAGTCTCTGGTTTAAGCAGACCTTGGCTTACTGTGAGTGTCTGGGCAAGCTGCTGCAGCTCCGGTCACCTGCCGTCCCTGGTTGGCATTGGTTTGAGGGATGTGGGTTTGCATTCTGGAGCAAATACACCACCTGAAAAGACGGACACGTTGCGCGAGGAAATAAACACAGCATACAGGTATTCTGACTGTAATTTAAGCAGTATGTCAGCCTGCCTGTGAAAAGGAACACAGTTACTTTACCAGGTCGTGCCAAGTGACGGCACCTTGTCAAGTCAGAGCTGGTTTCAAATGCAGTGGGGAATATTCAGTTCTCGTTTATTGACTTTTGATGTGGTTATTGCTGGGTCAGTCACGTGCTCCGTGGAGGATTGAGCAGGTGGTCATGGAATCCACCTTGGTCTTTATAAGCCAGAGTCCCTAATGAATTATCCACAGATTGTCTAACAGCTTTGCTGCAACTGGTAGGCAGTTTTATAGTTAAAAATCCTCTGAAAATGCCTTGCTTATTCCTCCAAGGCTCTGGGTATGGATGATCTGCATTTCCCCTCCTGCAGCTGGGAGGCTGAGGCTGCGGAAATGCTGTAAGGTGACACCTGAGTCCCTTCTCTAATCCCTCTTCACTGGTACCTTTTAACCTTTCTTGCTTTCTTTATGGAGACTGTCCTGGCATTGTGGATGCCTGACCAGTTGGAAGGGGTTGGAGAAGGGCCCAATTTGTACAGAAGGATTTGTGCCCCCGTGAAATGGGCAAAAAATGGATAAGCACAAGGAACAGTCATGATCTTCTCTGTGCTGTAAGCAGTAAACCGATCTGTGTTCTTGCATGCAGTCTCATGATGCCCCTATTGCTTTAGCAACCAGTGAGCAATGCACCAGTGTTTTCCGCAGCTCCTTCGTCAGCTTTTCTCTTGTTCTGTGAGCTCATCTGCAGTGTGGAGCCGGGCAGGGAGCACGTGCCCTTGAGATGGCTTTTCTCCTCTGGAGAAGGCTCTTGAAAGAGAATTCCCTGGACGTTTTGGGGAGGGAAAAAAGGAGGCAGATTACTCCTCTCTGAAGCTGAGCTGCTTTGGTTTTTGGGAATGATGCTTTAATCAAGGAAAGAGCAAGTTTAAGTAGGGGGAGAGTACCCAGAGTTGTACCTGGTCCATCACCTTGTTCTCAGCTTGTAAGCCAAGCGTACTGTGACAGTGTCAAGACAGAAATATGTTCCTGTATTTCACACAGTTTTCGTTCCTCGCCCGACCCCGCAAAGCACAGTGGAGCGGTTGTCTCCGTTGTTCCTGCTGTAGTTCTGTAGGGGTTTCAGCCCAAGCCTGCCGGTGACGGGAGCATTCCCTTCCTGCCTTCTCCCCAGCTATTCACGAGCACCAGACTGGAGCGCTCATGCATCAGAAGCAGTTGCTTTTCCTTCTTGTTTGTTGCTGGATTGTGTTTAATCCAGCTCAGAGCAGCGTTACCATTCGCTTCGTGATCGCTTTTGGTCAGGGATGGGCGATGAGGAAGGCAAGACGACCTCATCCAGCCACGGTGCTGTTTCAGGCTCGGGCTGTGTCTAGGGCTGTGCCGTCAGTCCGTCCCTCGGCGCGCCATGGTGGTGAGTGTCTGGCTGAGTAATTAAAAAGGGCCTAATTTCTATCACTTCACTGTTAATTGTAGTAATGGTGGGAAGCCTAGATGGACATCTGATTGCTTTCTGTGAATGAACATGGTACGATGCAGCCCTTATTTTGATGGGACTACAGTTGTGTTGTTGGCTCCATGCTCCTGGCTGTTGTAGGGTGGTGTGTCCCCTGCCAGCATGTCACTCATGCGTCACATCCATGCGCTGGGTTTGCATGGGCACGGGATTAGGGTGCTGGCTTAGGGAGAAGTAATGATGACTGGAGCGGTCTGGTGCTTAATGCTGGTGCGTTTATGGTAATGAAACTCCACCACCGTGCTGGACTAAATGTGAAGTAGTTTGGTGTCATTTGATGACTTGGAGAAGCTTTGGGTTCCAGCTTGGTTTTGCATGGGACAAACTAATGAGTCAGACTTGGCCATTCTGGGTGTCCCAGTGGTGTTTTTCCAGCCACTGTGAAGTTTTTCACCACAGCAGTATCTCTTACAACCACTGCTTGTACTTCACCTACCTTAGCAGCGTCACCCATTTGTATTCTCTTTTTTCTAATGCTCTCCTGTGTTTTGTGCTGATTTACTCGGGGGAGGTAAAGCTGCAGTTTTCCTTTGCTCTGGCGTTTTTCTCCTATTCCTTCTTTGTTTATTTGTGTATGATTCTTTCCTCGTAAGTGTGTCGCTGCATTTTACTGGGGGATTTCTGTTTGTAGCAGTGCTGTGTAGGGTTAATGGAAAGATTTTTTACTTTTCTCTGTTTCCTGTCGACGAGGATGGTGCTTAGCATCCCCCTTGTGTCCATAGCTGCAGAGCTCTGTGCACAGCTGGCCTTGCGACACCTGTGTGATGTGGGTCAGGGTTCTTCTATAGGCTAGGGGTACGTGTGGGAACAGGGTTCAAGAGGCACGGTAGGCTGGCTAAAACCCTAAAGCTATCTTTGTAATGGAGTTGGGAATAGAACCTAGAGGTGGAGCTGCAGCAGGATTTTAATGCATAGAAAATATACAAAGCCTTTTAGAGATACTTAAAATCCTAGCAGTCTTGTGTGTGGGTGTCACGGTGACTGGAAAAGAGGATACCTCATTTTTTCCTTTGTGAAGTTTCTTTGTCCTTTTAGTCCTTGGTGTGATATTTACAGAAGTGCTCTTTCTTAAAGCATTTTGTCTTCAACTTGGGCAAACTTGTTGCTTGTGACAGTGGTTGAAAGGAATAATGCGTAACTTTGGTCTTACCTTGAGAACTCTGAACTTAACGTGGTGTTGTAGCAGCTGGTTTCTGAAAGCTTGCAATGGAATATCTTTTTTTAGCTCCCAAAAGCTGTGTTATAAATTTGTGAAGACGGTTTGCTGCCATCCTTGTTTGTTAGTTTTGCTGTTGAGACCTTGTGTACGCTGTGGCTGTTGTATCCATAGCAGTGCTGGCAGAGCTCAGGGGTGTTCTGCTTACCAGTGTATTCCCCTCTGAGCTCCTCAAAGTAAATTTTCCTTGTGCTTTTTGTGACTGGCACTGACTACGTTTCTTGAATGCTCATGAAGGAAGTGCCTCTGGGAAAAAAAAATCTCCTTCCATTGCAGGAGGTGGCTTAGCAGGAAGATGAAGGGAGCCTTTGGTCTGAATGTGGAACTGAAGCTGTGGTTTCCAGTTAGATAAGTGCTGCTGTGTTGCAGGAGTTAGTGTGTATATGTGAGAAATCCTAACAATTTGTTAGGGATCCCAGAAGTAGTTCTTAGTGGAGCAAAGACAGTGTGGCAGATGCCTTGAACACGCTAGTTATGTGTCTCGGTGTCATTCCAGTTGTACGAGAGCGACCTTTTCATCGCAAGGTGCTGGAGAGGCTGCCTGGCCGTGCTCTCCTGCACGGGAGCCCTCGCATGCTGGGGCTCTGTGTCCTCTGCGCGCGGAGTGCCAAACTTCTTCCGCAAAAAAGGTCTGCTCTGAGTTAGTGGAATGCAGGTTTACCGAGGTGAGTCGAGCCCCAGGGTGTCTCGTTCACTGGATACCAAATCAGTGTGAGGAGGGAGCTGGCTGACTCTGATGGCAGACCATCAGCTGCTGCGGTTCTGAGACATCCTGTGCAAGCATTGTCTTCACAGTTAAGCAAGTAAAATGCTCCAAAACACAATCCTACTTGACCCACATAAAATGCGAGATCTGTTCCTAAACCGCAACATTCGTCATGCTTTTTTCTACCTTACGCGTAAGGCACCGCAGTGTGTCTCAGGTGGAGAGGCTGTGTCGAGCTAGCTGTGCTCAGAAACTGCAGGCAGATTAGCTTTTTAATTTGTTACTTCTGGGAGGGCTGGGAAAAGGTTGTCTGTCATTTGGAGCACCTACATTTTCTTATGCTGATTCTGTAGGACAGATTCTAGGTAGATTCTGGACCTGTGCTGAAGTAGATTGTTGCATCTGGAGAGAAGGATGTGTTTCTATAATATAAACATCTGGATGCTTGTAAGCTGGGCGCAGCAATAGCTGAGCACTGCCATTGTCATTAAAGCACTGCCATCTGTGCAGAGTAAGAAGGGCCTTTTCTTGAAGCATAGAGGAAAAGCAGCCTTAATGAAAAAAGAGCCATTTATGAGAGCTCTTCCATTTCAGAGTAAATCATACTTGCTCCTAGCTAGAGGGACTGCACATCCTTCCATAATGCCTCCATAACCTGTCAGGTGATTAGTGACTGTTTCTGTAATGACTCATTGTAAAACAAATTTTATGCTGTCTATGCACTGCACCTAGGGAAGCGAATGTACATTTGGCTCAGTGCTTTCAGAATGTGCGTGAAAAACCCCTGCTCTGAAGCTTCAAGGGAAATGGCTTGGGTGGAGCCTTTTATTTTAGTTCTCTCCTGATACTTACTTCTCTGAAATTGCCTTTAGAGTGTTTCCCCAAAGCCTTTCTAGGAAGAGTCCACATTCCTGGTGCACTCATACATCTGAACCGATGCGGTTTGACTGCAGTTAATCTTGTTAATTCTGTCCTCCAGAATGCCAGTAACCTTGCACACGCTTCGTCTTCTGAAATTTGCACTGCAGTGCATCACCTTAAAGATGAATGAAACAAATCTGAGGTCAAGCTTTCAGAGATGAAGTTCGCTTTAGGTGGTCCCAGGGTTTATCTCTTCCAGACACCCCTATTTCTGCATTTAGAACTGTCTATGTTTAATTAAGTTCAGCATCAAAGCATATAGTCTCTAGCACTCGCAGTAAAGGTTTTGTGTGATTCTCGGCTTGGGATGTGGGAGTGAGAGAGGGGAGGGAAGGCAAACTTTGCCCAAGAGGAGACCCTCTGGCTCTGCAGGGCTTTGGTAGGAGGAAGCCTCATCCTTCTCTGAGCAGGTCAGTGGTGCTTGTGGCACCGGACATCACCCTGGAAGGTGGAGAAAACAGGAAGAATTAATCAGAACTGAGCAATGTTGGAAACAGCTGACTGTTACTGCTCCCTGTCTTTTCTCAGGAAAACAAGTTAAAATGCAAATGTCTTCACTGTTATGATTTATTCTAGGGTGGGGTTTTTTTCTGCTTCTACTGTTGGCAGTGGCCGTCAGTAGTACAGGGAAGGAGTGAGCTAGCAAGTATTTTCTATGTCTTGTGCTCTTTTATACTTGTGAATTAAAAACTGCACAGACCAGCTGTTCTTTGGGAAGCACTCATTTAGAGTTTTTTGTTCCCTTGTGTTTTTTTTTCCTAGGAAACTACTTTGCAAGTCACTTCTTTATGGGAGGCGAGAAGTTTGACACCCCTCACCCTGAGGGCTACCTTTTTGGAGAGAACATGGATCTAAACTTCCTCGGCAACAGACCTGTTCAGGCAAGTTCCTATATGCTGTCTGTTTTACCCTTTTGTTTCTGCCTTGTTTTGGAAAACCTTGTGTAGGGCTTGTACTACAAGATAGCACAGAGCTAAGGGACCCTCGCTACCTGGGGAGTGTCATTCCAGTCTGCAGCGCAAGAGCCCTTGCCGGGCTGTTCAGACGCAAGCAGAGTTTTTCTAAGAAGCAGTATACACCTTCTAGACTTATTTTCACTTGGGGCAAAAGGAAGAAATAGCGAGGGAAGAAGGGAAGGGGCTGAGGAACACGTTTTGGGGACTAATTCTGATGGCCTGCTTGCATGAGATTTGCCTGCCTGAGTGAATGTAAAACATGCTGCAGAGAAGAGAAGGCTGGGAAGCAGATCCACTCTCGGAGCGCGAACTTCACAGGGCTGCTGGGCACATTGGATGGATCCCAGACACTGTTCAACACGTGCTGTTCTCATCTAAACAAGTGGCCTGAACAGGCGTAGAGCAGCGTTAGGACAGATCTTGGTATTTGGTGATTTTGTTTGCTTTGTAACCTAGGTGGGCTGCTCAGAAAGTCTCTTCTCTACTTTCCCCAGTTGGAGCGTGGAGGTATTTCTAGGCCTATGGATGTCTTGAGAGACTGCGAAAAGCTGCCTGCTCCGGTGATCAGCTTGTTCTTTTATTGTGAACAGGGAATAACGCTGTTGTGAGGGACAGATAGGAATTTTATGCAAATGTTATGTTTTGGATTTCTCTTGCATCTCAGAACTGCTTAAAAGGAGCCAAAAGGTAGCAGAGTAGGAGCCATTTGGAGATGTTTTAGTAGTGCTGGAGAGGAAAGGGAAAAGAGCTGCTGCTTTGCCAGCTGTTTTCCTATTTGTTTCTGCAGCTTCAAAACAAGAAGAAGAAAAATTGGTCCTGGTTCTCAGGTTCAGAAAAGTTGTGCCTATTAGTTAATTCGTGCTTGTAGTGCTGGGAGGCAGTTCATTACTACCCTTGTTTTACAGATGAGGGAAACTGAAGCAGAATGACTTGGTGTTTGAATTTGAACTGGTGGCAGGCGCGTTCTGCTTGCTGAGTCGTCCTCGGGCTGTGCCATTGGTCTTCTCAGCACCACCATGAGTTAACAGGACTCTGGAAGGGAGGACAAGTGTGAATCTGGAGAGCCCCTGCTCGGGCAGAAAGTGCGGATGAGCAACAGGGTTAGGAAGGAGGGACTTTACATGGAGATCGTTGTAGTGGTGCTGTGCAGGCATGAGGATGCTCACCACGTACCCTACGCCATGTCTGCGTATCAGGCCCGTGTGGGATGGCGGTTAAAAGCTGCACCTTTTCGCTTTGTTCTGCGACTAGCAGCTGCTCAGTGCTCCAGGGAAAGCAGAAGACGCAGCTGTTAGCTGAATATCCCATGTGCCTGTGGCTGTAGGGACTAGCCTTGGAGAGTTGAATTGTCTGCGTGTCTCAGCCTGGGCTTCCTTGCAGACATCCCGGGACTGAATTTCATTTCTTCAGAGGGGAGTGGGTGAGAATGCTATTAACACAGTGGAACGTTTGCCAAATAGGTTTAAGACAAGGAGGCTGTATATAGTTCGCCTATGTAAAGTTAATGCCCTTTGGCAGGTCTGATTAATCTTCAAGTATAAAAACCACTTGAACATGGAGCAGCAAAACTGCTTGCTGGACATGGTCCAGGTTCTCGCTTTGGAGTAACTGAGGTCTTGCCCGCTCTGTGTAGAGCAGCGCTACCAACCACAGTACCAAGCACTCGGGGTGCAAGGAAAGCGGTTGCTGCTGCCGTGTGAATTCTCTGCTGCTCGTTGCTGTGGCACGGGGTCTTCTGTGGGGTTCTCCTGTCGGTCAGGAAACGGCACGTCTTCCCTCAGGCTCTGGTTCTTGCACCACCAGTACCTTTCTGTGGTCTGAGGGGACAACGCTGAAGGATTGTGTCCTGGAGCTGCCCTGAAGTTCAGCTGCAGCAGCATTTTCCTGCCTGTTCAGCAGATTCCTCGTTTAAAGGAAGCATGTATATTGGTGGTCACTGGTACTTCTGCTCTGTGTCAGTCACTGCCACACCACTGCAGGGCACCTAGTCAGAAGTGTGTTTGAAGGACCCCAACTCTAATGAGTGCATGGTGGCACTGGGTGGTACCTTCAGAGCAACCTTCCACCTGCAAGCCTGTCCTGTAGCGCTCTACCTTTGTGTCGAGCTGTTGCTCTGACCTGGAGCCCGGCTGTGTTTCCAGTCTGAGCACCCACCAAACTTGGCTGTTGTGTGGGTGTATGTTTCAGCTTCAGGCTTCTCTGAGCAAATGGGAGATCCGGCAGGCACATCTGCAGCTGAATGGGTTGAGGTCACCACAGTAAGCAGTTTCCTTTGCATTTCTCACTGGAGATTCTGTGACCAGTATGGAGAATTACAGTCTGAAGCATTACTGTCCTTTATTTAAAGGACAATCTGTGAGAGAAGGCCTCTTGACTGTAGAATAGAATGAGGCCCGCTATCCCGGTCTCCTTTTCTTTTCCAAAACATTTGCCCCATTGTTTCAGAATAAAAAGAGTTTCCCGCAGTAATCCAGGGCTTCACCATGCTGATTAGTAGTCAAGTCACTGTTTGCATGCTGTAACACATATGAAAGAGCTGCATTTCTTCTGCTCAGGCTGGAGGTGGTTTCTTTAGTGGAAATAAAAGCTTGTGAGGGCAAGGCTTTCTAGACTGAGAATCTGGGGTACAGAAAAAGAGTTTGTGGAAATGCCCCTTTGGAGTACATACTCGCAATATGAGCTATTGCTGGGCCAGAGCAGGATTTTCACTCTGAAACATGCTCGATTTGTCTGTAAATAGAATTCTTTATTACTGTTCCTTGTGGCGGTTGTACTGAGCACCCTTAAAGGCAGATGTTTCTTGGTTAGGGTAAATTGTATATGAGGTAACAATCTGCTACCTTTTATAGTATAATAATAAGAGAATTATATACCTTTTTGTTCCAGTTTCCGTATGTAACTCCAGCTCCACATGAGCCCGTGAAGACACTGAGAAGTCTGGTGAATATCCGCAAAGACTCTCTCCGTCTTGTCAGGTACTGTTATTGCCTGAACTCTTCCTTTTATTCAACCCACTGATCTGGCATCCAGAGCCAAACTGTATTTGATATGGTTTTGGAGAAACAGCTGAATTCCACATCCTTGTTGCTAGAGAGGTCCAAAAGTTTCTGTGTTCCCTTGTGATCAGAGCTTTCAGGTGGTTTATACACTGCTTATCCCTAGACTTGAGCAATCTGTTTCCAAATGACCAACGATGTGTCTGTCTCTACAGGACACACTAGAGTGGTAAACAAAACCATGAAATCATTAGCATGAATGGAAGATATTAGTCAGGTCAATAAACCCTACAGACAGATTCCTTTCTGCATTCTTGTGCAAGGACAAGCCAGAAAGTAGCTGATTCTGGTGCAAGTCACAGGCCAGGAAGACTGATTGGTCTTGAGTGAAACTTCCTCAGGTTTCTCCTGCTGCCAAAATAAAGTTTGTTCCTTGTGTTATGCATTCGTTTAGATGGCTTGTGTCCCACGCATAGGGGAAGGAGGTCTGGGTGATCATGGAGATCTGTTACCTTTCACTGCTCTGCACCGAGATCTCAAACAGCGCTAGCTGGATTAAACGCAACGGCTAACACTTTGACCTGCGGCCGCCCTCTTTCAAACAGATGGCCAAAGTACAGGCCCCAGTGTACAGTGCTTTGTTTTGGTCTGAGCGACTGGGCAGATGTCCAGGCAGAGCATTCCTCAAAGATCCTTGAGTCGCTCTGAATTCTGCATTTCAGGCACAGTGCTGGAGTACTGGCAGGGGCCCAGCTCCAACTCTTGGCCGAGGTGATTCTGAGAGCATGGTGTAACGTGAGTAATTTGAGTCATAACCTCACAAAACCCTTTGTTTGTTCTATGTGAAAACAGAAGGTTGGTTTTTTTTTTTTTTTTTTTTTTTTTTTTTTT
>Ga0065711_1009033_pt1 | contig 11750 bp, 7 predicted proteins | sample Hoacrofraction12_FD_59098 | JGI IMG/M metagenome (GOLD analysis project Ga0065711, IMG submission 59098) | Hoatzin crop microbial communities from Cojedes, Venezuela - Epithelial fraction 12 v2 (version 2) | ecosystem: Host-associated > Birds > Digestive system > Esophagus > Crop | place... | reverse complement strand
CTCCTTCTCTGGAGATATTCAAGACCCACCTGGACAAGGTCCTGTGCAGCCTGCTGTAGGTGACCCTGCTTTGGCAGGAGGGTTGGACTAGATGACCCACAGAGGTCCCTTCCAACCTCGAACATTCTGTGATTCTGTGATCCTGTGTAACACAAGGCGTATCATTCCCTCCTCTCATCCCCCTCCCTGCTCTCGAAAGGCTCAAAAGCAGCTGCACTGGGAAGCCTTCCAGCTGTGAAACCACATCACTTTGGAGTGCTCTTGGGGCAGGAACAAAGGGCTATGTGTTTGGAGACATTCACCTTTCCTACCTCCGAGGTATCCTTAAGGCATTCTATGCAAATTAGTCAATGGTAAGTAGGGTAGTATGAGATAAATTCTGTAGTCAGGACCTGCATAAAACCCAGATAATTAATCAAGGGGGGGATGAGGAAACTTTGCTTTTTTCTATATATTATTCAGATAAAATTGAGCCTGAGGAAATTATTAGTGTGCATCTAATCCCCATGACTTGAGCTTCCATGCCTCTCGTTCTAGTCTATTGTTAATCATGATATTTTGGCTTTTTTTTGCTGTTCTGTTTTTGCATAGATCAAAGAAGAAAGAAACATACTAATTGTTCACTGATAAATAGCAATGTATCATTTAATTTGAAATAATTATCTGGTAGAAAATGTTGTATTTTTTCTCATTTCCCCTCAAAATTCAACTCCCTTGCCTACCGAGAATTAAATGCAAAGAAAAAAAGATAACAGCTACTGTTAGTGTATGATCCCACTGTATTTTTGTTCTTCTGCTTCAAAGGCAACCTGCCAGCTCACAGAGAAAACAAAGAAAGGTTACTTTTGCAAACTGTATTAAAAGCATTCAGCAATAGTGGCCCCAAACCCCTACAGCTCCTAGTTGTCTTCTTGCAATATTTGGGGGCTATTACTGTAGCTTTTTACTATATAGGGATTATTAGTAAACCTTGTTTTGAGTCTTATGTTGTGTTACCTTTATGTAGTATGTTTATTGCAACTGTGTAGCACAACAGTATGCCACAAGCTCCTTCTGACTTCAGTCTGATTTTGGGATACAGAGGAGGTCAGAATTCTTCTATAAGCAGCGAAACCAAAAGAGCAAAAGCATGCCTGCTTGCACTGCAGTGGCAAAACCACATTTGTCAAATAGAGATGGACCTTAATCTGCCCTTGTAACTTGTGACGTGTTCTTTCCCCACTGGAGATTCAAGTGTGTATCACGTTTCTCAGCTGCTATATGAGAAAATTGTAGTTCATGAAAACCTGGTAGGGATTAATGGGAAAAGGATACAATTCGACTAATAGTTCAAGTTATCTCTATTTACCTTTAACAGCAAGTGTTATGTTTTCAGATTAAAAATGGTACCAAGCTGCAAAATTCAACGTTTGTATCAACATTTTGTTTGATCTCATGTTCAAGGAACAAGTTGGAAATGAATCCCATACTTCAGCTCATTTTATGTAGCCTCTGCTCATGGATTCTAGCATTTGAGGAGTCAATGTCTCATTCCAGGAATTTGGTAAATCCTCATCACTTGTTAAGATAAGATTAGAAAGTCACAATTAACAACTATTTGCTCTAGCTTGTCCACCACCCTGGATGCTTGAAGTACCTACATAGCCATTTGCCCAGTACACACCCACACACAAGCAGAATTACATGACAACACCTTTTCTTGACGCATCACATACAAGTTCCCAAAGGGAAATAACAAGATCCAAACCCATGATTTTCTGCATTTACAGTAATGTATATGCCACCTCAACTAGTAATGTAACTATAAAAATAAGAAAGGAATCGCCCTTGAAGTCAAGGAATAATGTACACATTGGCTATTTTTTGAAAAAACCTTAATTTAAAGAAAATTAATTTCTCTGATTTTTGACAGATGCCACTGTCAAAATCCCCACTATGGGATCCAATTTAATGTTTTTGTCTTGCATAATGCCTGCTAAGGATATGTACACGTGGCATTACACAAGTAATAAAGATCTATAATTCTTAAGGAGGGCGATGGCTAATGCCTGAGAATAGCAGGCTAGACATTAGATCCCTGATGAGAATGAGCTTAACTTAAACCATTTGAAAAGTCTCACTGAAAAGGATCTCAAGTATAAGCAGACATTCATGTAAAATTTTGTGTTAGGTCTTTACTCCTAGCTCACAGCAAGTTTATTTAATTCAAATTTTCTTAGAGCTTGTATTAGAAACATATTAAGCCAAGCAATTAAAACATGATTATTTACATGAGGCCTTCCCAATATGTAGGGTTTTTACACCTGATAACTGAACCTACGGCCAGTCTCTGTAAATCTTGTTTTATCAGTTTCTTCTCTACTGATTTTTTTTCTTAAACCATAAAAAAAATTGAAATATTGGCGGTGTTCTTGGTGTTGCTATTGGGCCATCTCAGCCCACTAGCAGCTCTGCGCTCAAAATCTGACCACACTTCTACTTTTCACAGGAAACTAGTGTTATGCCTATCCCCTTCTTGGCTTTGGTCTAAGTGCCTTCCCATCATACACATCCAATACACGATGGATGTGCATCTTAGCACTGTACTGTAGACAATGGGAGAGCTATGAACATTTTAAAATAGCATCTTCTGTTAAGACAGTAAGCTTGTCCATCAGCCACGGAAACTGTAAGGCTTAACAAGATGTGTGGTACTCTGAGATAACGCATGCCTTGCGAGTGTTGTAAAGTACGAGGCAGAGGCAAATACTTTTAGTGACCTGCCAGTGTTATCTTACAGTGACATACACCCCTTAGAACATCCTACGAAATCATAAAATAGCCCCAAACTCACAGAAAAGTAAATGTATTTTTTTTTAATTTAACAACTAAACAAAAGAAATGAGGTGCATAATAATTTAATGACCAGTAAAGAGCAAATAGCTTATGAAATATTCCATTTCTAGACTGCTGAGGAGAATAATAGGCCGGGTCACAGGTGAATGAAATAAAATGTCACATACATTCTTCATGCTATTCAAGCATAGCAATTTTGCCAAAAGATTCTTCAATAAAACAAAAATGAAATAATGGAGGAGATAGTTTGGAAAGATTTTTTCTTTTTTCATGCACCTCAGTACTTCTCAAGACACACTCCTATTTATAATTCTGATTGGCATTTGGAATGCCATAGTTACTCTACTCGTTCGTACCACAGCCCTGTCCAGACACAAATTTTTCAGCCTGCAAATGAATTCATATATGTGTATATATATCTGTAACTAGAATAAGCCAGTGTTTCCAATAATCTGTACATCAAACAAAATTTAGTGGGTTCAAGTTTTGTAGAAAATATGGAATAATTTTCTAAAAGATTCTTAAAAACCAGTAATCATCACTATTCAGTTCTTAACCAACTGTAATTTATCAGCTGGCTCTGAAATCTTGCAATCCTGCATGATTAGCAAGTATCAGGGACTACTCCAGATTTACAGTCTTTAGTCATTTGCACTTGAGCCCCCCCCCAAACCAACCAATGCCTGGCCCCTCTGTCCTATCTGTAAATAAATATTGGTTTTAGCTGGCATAGCTGTCAAACATTGGTTGCAACTCAACTTTAAAAAATATATTTCACCAGATGACTTGTCTTAACATCTTCTTGGAGCAGTGAGTCCCGTATTAGTGAAGTACTTCACATTCAAGACAGAATTTGTCTTGCTTTTTCTGTGAGTAACAGTCATTTAAAATTCATATGCAAGACTAAAATACAGCTCTGATACAAAAGCAGATGAATGAATACCTTAACATTCCAACAGTACAACAGCAAGACTACACGTAGTAAGAATTCTTAAAATCTTATTTTAGCTGTAAGGATACATTATAAATCCACCCTTAATATTATACAGTTATTTCATATGATATTATTTATTTCATAGTATATTTGCTGAAAAGTAGTACCTTGTTCAGGGGCAAGATCTCTGGAGACAGGAAATATCTTTTATTTGACTAGCTGGTACAGCTAGAATACTGAGCAGGGCTTTGGGATATATACAGTCTCCATTTTTGATCCAAGATGAAAAACTCCTCCCTTTTAGGAGTTCTCCAGAATGAAAGAAATTAAGAAAGCTTTTCTATGAGCATTACCAATAAAGAAGACAGTTTTGCAGACATGTGTATGATGATTTTCAGAGACGATATGGATTTTTTGATGTTTAATTAGGCTTGAGCTCGTAATGCAGCTCAGGACATTTAAAAGGTCTCTATTTCCCTCTTCTAACCCACTACCATTCTTGAAATGTGTGGAAATATATGTGGTAACCTACGGTTAAAATTGGCCCCATGGGTTAGGAATTTACTACAGAGGTGCGAAAGCTCAGCAAAGATAGAGAAATAGTGCTATTGCATGAGACTTATTTCCATACAAAATCAGGATTAAAAAAAGCAATCTCATCTCACACTCCATGACAAGCAAAGTCTGCTGATAAAGAGGGAACAGGAACGTGGAGCTGATACATAGTGATGAACACAGGGCAAGGGCTTACAGAGTGGAGAACAGAGTGACATGTCCCATTGTTAAATCTGGTTCTCTTTGTGCTCTCTATATCATATTCTTTTATGCTCCTGTAACTCTCTATCCTTTTTTTCTGCTGTATGTTCTGAAAGGCAAAGAGGTATCTTTTAAAGTTCTTCAGCAGGTTTTTGGTAACCTATTCTGTGTGATCATTAGCCTTCATTATGTTTCCATTATCTTACTTTTGCGTTACTTAGCTTCACGTTTTGCTCTCTGTAACTGTGAAAAAAGAAATGCACCTGCATCCAGGTTAGCGTTTTGTGTGCTAAACCCGAACACTTTCAACAGATTACTCTAAAGGTGTTTTTTTTCTTTCTGTCTTCTTTCCCCCCCCATGGAAAGAAAACCTGACATTTTCCAACATTTTAGTGCTTAAATATTTGAAACTTTTTATCATTTAGGATATTGTGTTTTGTTCCTTTTTTTCAAGAGCAATTACACCCTGAGGCGCAGGGCACAATAGGGGTTATAGCATTTTTGATGCAATGTAGCTCGTGTCTTATGCAACAAGACCATCCCCTCCCAGGCTTTGCAGCGTCTGATTTGCTTTCAGCACTGCAGCTATATTTTAGTCCATGGGCTTTAGGGACTTTTCTATGAACAACTCCCAGATCTCTCTCCCATTACATAATCCCCGTTCTTCTTCTGGGAAAGACTTTTTTTCCGTGAGTGCTGATTAGCAAGGTAGCTGAGTAGAAGTTGTTTCCTTTCAACCTTCCTAGCGATTCATTCAAGACAACGCAGTCCTTGTGAGACCACAGCTATTTCCAAGAGAGCGAATTTGATGTCCTAAACAAACGTGAGCTCATGGACAAAAGCCATCAATAAAAGGCCAGTTATAAAGAAGAAAATAAAAAGTAAGCTCTTAGTTGTGCCGTTACTAACTAGTGGCAAGCTGTGAATCATCTGTGTCTATATAATACTATGAGAGCTCATTAGTAGACTCTCCTCTGGACACGACAAAATAGTAACATTTTAAAGGTATTTGTTTTATGGTTTCTTGATTGATCAGCCTGTGATCTGATATACTACTACACTGACTACAGCAGAGGGCATGGGTAAGTGTACACAAGGACAAACAGATCGACACATCATATGTAGCCCATTCACCATGCACACAAAATGCATTTTAAGTAAGTATCTAAGGACAGAGCTTTCGAACCATGGCGGTATTACACGTGCCACAGAGGGTACAAACATACACTTTGTTTGCAGTTGACTCTGTAGCCATTAGAATATCATGATTTTGTTAAAAAAGTTTGGAATGGAGAAAAGGAGAGCTGCATTTTGACTCGTCGTGGCTGCTGCCCTCTGCGTCCCGCTGTGCACTCCCAGGGGAGCAGGAACTTGCTTGCTCCCCTGGCACGTATGGATGCGAGGGAAGCTGTGGAGTGGGGCAGGGCCTGGGACCTGGCAGCTAGGACATGCATACAGGGTGGGACTCTCCCAGGAGGCACAAGAAACTGCTTGAAGAAGGGGGCAAGCCCATAGCTAAGTCCTCATAGAAAGGAGATAAGTTCTTAAAAATCTGGAGGGCCCTCTGAGAAGTTTGTTACAGCCTATAAAGCCATTAATAGATGATGTGGTGGAAAGCAATATTGAAGTAATGGTGCACTTGCAATGACACACTGAAGAATTTATCTTTTCCCAGACATTTTATTCAATATGTCTTGGACACCAGCTTTTCTCTGTTTATTACTTCATTCTAGTTCAGTATATGGGATATAAACACGGATAGGTATACAATGTATACATGTGTGTATACATATATAGCGACAGTATATGTAGTATCTGTTTTGGTGTGTTTCTAATAAAATCTGCCTCCAGAGATGGAAAATTCATTCTTGTTTTTCGGCATGCTTATTTTTAAGAAAAAGTGGGGTAGTTCAGCTTTATGGCTGACAACCTTTAGGACTATGCAGTCCCCTCCGATGTGTGTTTGGGAAGGGGTTTGTGAACAGGATCCTGCAGCTTTAAGTTCAGCTGACACAGCTGAGATCCACCTGCTACAAACTGAGAGTGAGACTCCCTGCAGCACATCTCACCCTGGGTCCAAAGCATGCCTAGTTCTGTCTCCCACATAAGCTTCCCCATTTCAGTGATAGTTGTCTTCAGAGATCCAAAGACTTACTGATGAAAGAGCAGTATGAGAGGAAGACCCGGGAAAAGAAAGACTTCAGCCTCCTGACTGTGCAGACAACCTCAGCCCAACATTTATCATTCTGTCAGAAGTGTAGCTGGGTTTTGCAGTAAAGGAGTGCAAAAAGGTAGTACCTTCAAATGCTTTTCTATTCTACTGTTTCTATACAAAGGAACAGTGTTGGTGTGTACTTCAGGCTAGATCCAATAAAAGACTTGGCTGCACAGAAGTTAAATACTGCAGTATTTAATGTCCTAGAATGAAATACAGAAACTTGCTCCTGTACAGCGATTTGATTTAGGTGTTTCAGAGCAGCACAGAGCTGCTGGCAGACAGATGTGTTGTTAGCTCACAGGGACTGTATAATGTCCACAAAGGGACTAGGCTGACTGGTTATTAGAGCTTAGGCCTACACAGAAATGAAAAGGTGGTATTTTGCAGGCAGAAAAAAAGCAGAGAGTAAACAGCCAGCTTTTGCAGTGCAAGTGTGACATGAGTGGAGCTCCCCAGGGAGACATGCTGGGAGCTGCCATTCATCACCCCCAGCCACGAGACTGCAGCAAGGGGAGAAAGTTTGCAAATGATGCTACATTGTTCAGAGAGGCAAGGACAAAGGCTGATTGTGAAGAACTGTAGAAGACCCTGACAAGACTGGATGATAAAGTGGCAGGCTAAATTCACCGTATATTCTGTGGCTGTTTACCTTGATTCAATACAAGACTTAGGGGGCATCAGGTGAAGATACTAAGAATGAGGTTCAAAGCAGTTGATTGGAAGTAGTTCCTCATGCCATGTACAATAAATCTGTGGACCTTATTGCCAAAGGAATAAGCTGAAAATGTACACCTTTTCAAGACATTCTGGACAAGTACAAGGAAGAGAAATCCAGTGGAAATAATTAAAGACACATTGGTCTCAGGAAGTGTCCGCAGCTAACAGGATTCTCAGAAGGTGTAAGAGACAGTACCATAGTTGCTTTGTTCCGTTCCTACTCTTGCCTAGGCACCTGAGCATGGCTGCTCCTGGTGACACCACACAAGCTTGGTGGACCTCAGGCTTGGTGCAGCATGGCCATTGCCCCCACTGAGTGTGTCCAGCCTCTGCTGAGCGCAGAGTCCAGACGCTTGCCAGTGCTTGGCCCCGGGGCAAGGGCTAGAGGCACTGCGGAGAGGCCGGGTGAGTTTCCCAGGGTGGCACAGGCAGGAGCACAGTAACGCTGGCTGTAATTCGCTGTCACGCAGACTTAGAATTGGGCATTATTGTGGCACTAGTACCAGGGCAATGGTGCTGGCACTGGTACCACCCACCACGGCTGCCAACGAGCTCTGGCAGTAGGAACTTGTTGGGGAGTAGAGCCAAAAGTGAGGCCTCAGTGCATGCCATGACAGCTATACCCACTGACTGCAGGAGCTACAGAAAGCTGATCTACCCTGCAGCTTATTAAAGTACGTTGAGGGTCATGTCAATGCCAGCAATAACTCAAAATGGAAAGCATTCATCACTACTTTACAGCTTAATTTGCACTTAACTGCATCTGCCGTGATGCCCCTGCTGAAGAAGCAGCACAGGAATTCATTCGTCACGTATGAGATGCTGACTATGTAAAAATAGGTCTGGCACAACCTGAACCAATGAAAAACTATATATGGAATGAGAATTTAAAACCAAATTTAAAATTAAGAGCTTCAAAACCAATTCTTCTCCCTAGTCTGTTACAAATTATACAGCCTTCAGTGTCAGCTTAAAGAAACAGCAGCTCTTGACAGAAGTTAACCTCTCTTTTCATTACTGGGGCTCTTCCAGTTCCTCCAGATCAATAGCGCTTCTATGCATCTTTATAACTCTAAGAAGCAGATCCGTTCTCATAAAGTTGATCCCATTTTGCTTTTCTGCTGAAAAGCAGAATCAAAAAGTATTTTAAGTGATATCTGAAACAGGGAGATTAAATTCTTTCTTAGTTATATCATGAACAAAAGCAAAAAAAGAATGCTACATACCTTGGTACATTTTTTACCCTTGAAATTCCTCAGATCATAGTTATTTTTGTAATTTCTTTTCACACTGCTTTTTGCAATCCTGAAAGTTTTTTAATGTGATTTGACCAGGTTAAAGGGTGCCTATATTTCATTATCTGTTAAAAAATCAAACCCCTTTAGTTTGTAAAACTGACACTTTTTTTATATTTTGCAGTTTACTTTTAGAAACAGCCTGGGTAATTAAATAAGGCAATCCAGGTCTGTTTTTTTTCCCAGTAGGTTTCGAACAAGATTTTTTATTCAAGATCTTTCATACTAGTGTAGAGCTGTTCCTTCTATGCTTTAAGGACTCATGGAAATTAAAGCAAACAGACTTCTCATGGATCAATGAATATTTTAAAAGGAAAAAAAAAAAGCACAGGGGAAGGTATATGTTTGTTTTAATTTTCTTTCCAGATTAATTTTTCAGCATTTATAATCTGGAGCAAATTTAATCAGAAAATATCATTTTAAAATTCAGCTGCACTTCATATATTAGTATTTTCTATGTAGATACTTCTCAAATGGAGGAAATCAGGCTGTTTATGTATATATACCCTCACATGTTTTTACGGGTTTTGCAGAAACTCTGTCACAGTGGATACAACAATAAAAAGCCTGTTTCCAAAGCTAGCTAACAGATGGATACATCATTAACTACAAATATAAGTAATATTTAAATAGGTAAACGTACTTCAGCTAAATGTAAGTGAATTAGTTAAGTAAAAATGCAAGCTGCTACAGAATAATGTACAACTTGATTATCTGTTAGATGATGACAAGAAAACAAATGCAATACTTTGGTCTCCTTTTACAAGGAACACTAAAAAGAAGCAGCACACCTTTTCATTGACAATAGAGGAGCTTTCAACAAGATGCTGAAGCAGTCAGCGAACATATACAGTTTTGCAATTAAACTTCTTTTACTAGCAGGGCTTCTTTTATGTGTGGAAGCCCTTATGACTGATATGTCCGTTTTTGGAGGTATAGGTTTGGTTCTGGAAGTAACACATCCACGGATGATGATGATGATTATGAAATCTCTTGAGAGAATAATGCTCTAACATCAGCTGTTGAACTAGTACCTTGATAATCATCTCCAAGGTAGCTAACAGTAGTCTCTGAAACACCCATATCATTGCTATCTAAGAAGTGGAAAGTAGAGGAACACTGACTTCTGGTTCTGATTCAGCTTTTAACTCACTGTGCAATCTCCAGCAAGTCACAAAACCTGAATCTTATCCCCCACATTTTTGAATGATTGTGGAAAGTAATTCAGAAACTTCAGAAATATGTGAACTGAAATCTCTCACGTGGCTTGTTAGAGGATGGATCCCTTTCAGTTCTCCCTATGGGACTGGCACTCAGTCCCCTTTTTCCATTCATTTCTACCACTGTGCCCCATAAAAATTTGAATATTCCAGTGAGGGACCCGTGCATCTAAGCACTTCCTAATGCCTGTGAGATGGAGCTGAGCACTGCAGACTTTCAGAAGCACACATAAGCACCTGTAGTCTGCTGAGAGCGGACCGTCCCTCTGCACTGCACAGCTCAGCCACACTGGGGCTGTCAGAAGAATCCAGAAAAATGGACACACAGGCAAACACCTCCTGGTTGAGGTGATGTGGAGGTTGCAGTTGCTTACCAGCTTTTGTAAGAAAGCTGTAACTAGCAACAAAGAGCTGACTGTAACCTAGGAAACTGCTGTGAAATAATCACAGAGCAAGGGAGCACAACCGCTGTGTGAGTTACATCTGCAACAGACATCAACATCTGGACATTGCACTTTAAGCTACCAAAAAACCTGCTGCTTCTTACTACTGGGCTTTTAAATGGACTGCATAACACAACTAGGAGCTTGGCCCATGGTTGTTCAACAGAGAGCAGGAGGTGCTCTGTGTGTAGCAGAGATCAGGGCTTTGGTGTCTTCTGAGAGTGGGGCTCCAGTGGAAACGTGACATTAGTTCTAATTCAGAGCCTTGGACTTCTTTTCAGCTTACCCGTGAGGTTTACGAGCAGTTGTTCAAAATTTATATTACAAGGTATGCACTCCATAAAACTTTAGAAAAAGCCCCTGACCCAGAAAGAACGTGTTAAACAAATTAGCTGTAAGAGAAAGAATGGTATACACTGGCTGCATGCAAAGGAAAGGAACGTAATACTGTTTGGACAGCTTTAAGCGGATTTTCTCACCTTCAGATAGGCTTTTCTTTTTGGTGGTTTTTTTTTTGTTTTTTTTTTTCTTTTTTTTTTAAATGCAATTAACTGAATTTCAAAGCTTTAGGATGTTCACTGGGAGCCCCTTCTCCCCAGTTTCTGGATTTGACAGGCTCCCCCACCTACTCATCTCAGGAATCCTGTTAATCTCAACAGAAGCTTTAAAAAATTGGAAAGCATTTCCCAACACTCTGAAGGACTCAGCACCTTTTGGATACATATATCCCGAAGCCCAAGATCAGGAAACCTGTAAATTCTTCAGTGCCATTGAGCAATTCTGAACCTACATACCTTTGCCACGTACAACCTCCATCCCACAGCTCATCTTTAGTTGACTCCTACATTTTCTAACCAGCAAAAGCGTTTTGTAAACACACAGAATTCTGGCAACTTCACTTAGTCTGAGCAATGCCCTTCACTACAAATATTCTCTTTGTTTTTGATGGTGTCACTTTTCAAGTAAGGTTCTGGTCGACTACCAGGAACAGATCCTATGATTGCCTATCACAGAACAATACAGTAGAGAACCAGAATCTGCATTTTAATGTGAAAAGCCATTCCTTTCATACTTTTCTCAATCTCTTTTTCCTTCTTCCTGAAGTGGAAAATACCAGTGTCCCAACTGTGCACACACAGTTCTTTGAAATGTATAAAACACAGAAATTCGGAGTTACAATGACTGCAAACAGAAAATCAGACATCAAAGATTTCCTACAACCAAATGAAGCATAGCCTTTTATGAGACTCTAAGTAAAAACAACACAAATTTAGCGAAGTCTGGATCCGGATTTAAACTTTTGCTTTAGGGTTATCATAGCCCCCCCCCCCC
>Ga0065711_1009032_pt1 | contig 11750 bp, 10 predicted proteins | sample Hoacrofraction12_FD_59098 | JGI IMG/M metagenome (GOLD analysis project Ga0065711, IMG submission 59098) | Hoatzin crop microbial communities from Cojedes, Venezuela - Epithelial fraction 12 v2 (version 2) | ecosystem: Host-associated > Birds > Digestive system > Esophagus > Crop | place... | reverse complement strand
TCTTTGCTTGATTTGACAGTCAAAGAAGCCATTAGAAAATCTGTGACAAGATATTATCATGAGAGCAATCTCCTGATGCTTATCAGGACAAATCTCATTCTCTCGCCCTCATCAGGAACTTGCTTCTGAAGCTCACCCAGCCGGTACAGGAATGGAGTACAAATCGCCAAGGACCTGGCCCCGCGGGTGGGATTTGCCCCTCGGCAGCCCCGCTCACCACGAAGGATTGCTTCCTACGCACACACAGCCCAACGCAACGGTCTTCAAGGCCCATCGACCTCCGTGCTCCTCAGATCCAGCCCAGGCTGAAGAAAGAATGAAGGCCACCCTCACTGCTGTACAGCATAGCACAAAGTTCTAGCGACATGCGGTGCTTTGGGGAAGCTCGGTGTCGGGCTCAGGAGGGAGCAGCAGGTGTCCCCTGCCAGGCTCATCCTGCACCTGGCTCCAGCGTCCGTGAAAGGCTCATAACCCTGTTTTTAAGACAGACATACGAAACTGGATTTTTTTATTTCACAGTTAGGATGTTCAGAAAGAGTCTAATCGTGGGAAAGAGTGATCAGGCATTTGCAGTGAAGTCTGGAGGGGGGTGGAATCAGGATTTTATCCCATTCGTCACACGTNTGCTTTACCTCCACTCGGGCAATGGGAACTTTAAACCGAGTTTAAACCCCTCAGTGGGCTACAGTACAACTTCAGAACAGCTCATAAGAGGAGGTGCTACATATTGTTCCTGATCTTTAAACTACTACCATAATACGAAACACTTATCAACACACACAGAACCAGAATAATTAGCACATCATTACCAATAAAGCAGGGTCATCAAATAAAAGATACAAGATAATTATATTACATAACCATACAGGCACAGAAAGCATATGGAAAATTAGTTAAGACCAAGAAATGATACGCCGACTGGAACTACGATGATGTAATTGCAGTGAAACAAAGCAAACGTCACCATCCTTCCTCAGAGGCCGCAGGAACGTCGCTACCTGTCACTGGACCCTGCGCTGGGGAAGAAGTGGCCTGTGAGCTCCATCACCCGCCTCGCCGGCATGGCCGGCTCCTCTCAGAGCCCAGCGTGCAGCAAGTGCACGGGGAAAATGAATCGATGAGGAAATTAATAATTAGCAGCTTCTAAGCAAATTCCCTGAACATGCAATTATTTCACCCTGAAACGCTCAAAGACAAGATGCAGAACAAAGCAGTTAGGGAAAACTGTGTAATCAAATAATTATTTATATTGTAATTGGCACTCAGGAAAAACCACGTATGCAGGACTGGATAGGCAGGGTGATAACTCCCGTGTCACGGGGCCCAGCAGACATGAGCCTGGCTCCAGCAACACCCCCCAGGGTCACTTCTTCCCGCTCACACATTTGCTCCTCCACACCGGCTCGTACCCACATCCCATTTGTTTTGCTCATTAGGGAGCAGCGAAGCAGAGCCAGCGGGAGCCAGGCTGATATCTGCTGTTGTCACCGCAACACCGGGCAGAAAGGATTGCTGCTATCTTCGGATAAGCTTCACTGAAGCTTCTTCAGGAAGGAAACTCCACAAAACAAGAAGATAAATCACTCCTGAGGGCGGGCAGCAGGAGCGACGGGCGGATGGGCTTTCCCCACACCGCTCATGGGGCTGTACCCACCCGAAACCAGCTCTTGGGGAGCGGGCGGACGCTGCCGGGCGCAGCCCGACGAGCTCGCCATGGGCTCTGGGCATGGTCCTCAGCTCCTCACCACCTGCACTCCTTGCGTTAGCAAACCCCAGCTCAGAGCCGGTTCTCCGCATCCAGGGCTGCTCCCCTTGATAAAGCAAGTCAAGGGTCTGCACCCAAAGGTGTCCAGTATCCGCTGAAAGCTGAACTCGGGCCTCACGCTCCACTGCCTGCTGTGATGGGCAAACACCACAGGGTGAGCTAAGAAACCTCCACGCCGCCTGCAGACAGCCATGCAGCTCTCGGGGTGACCCCGAGCACAGCAGGCACGGAGAGCCTGACGCACGGTGCCCCGTCCTGGGAGCTGCCTCCCAGCCCAGCTGGACACCCAGCCCTCCAGCACCCAGTCCAAACTCCTCTCAATTCAGTGTTTCCCCACTGACTGGAGCAAATGGCAAATTCAGACCCTGAAACTGCACCCCAGACAACCTGGAGCATTCAAAAGGATGAATATTTACTGATGTGCATTCAAACACACACAGAAACCAAACCTAAAACCCCGCTGTTCCAGCTCTCCGGGGAGAGCGGGAGTGCAGCCCAACCGTGCTGGCTCTCCTTGAAACGGGAAGAGAGAGAAGAATTCTCCTTTAGCATACAGGTTTGCATCTGCAGAGTGCCTGCATCTCCCCCACCTTACACCAGTTATTGAGCTGTCACCTCCTGCCACCTTACCTAGCAAGGGCTTGCAGAGAACGTACAGTTCTGAAGCCGCTCACAGGCTCATCGCCACGTCGCCAGTCAGCACGCAGAGTGGATGCTCGGCACAACCTCCCGTTTCCAGTTCCTTAGCTACTGGTTCTCGGTGCTCAAGTATTTGTAAATTGACCATCTTGGTTTTGCTCCAGAAAGAACTTGGAGCAAAAGCAAACTGGGATTCTGGCAGCCCTGGGCAATGCTGATGGGAAGTCTCTAAAATCCCTGGCAGCAGCGAGCACACTGCTGGCGGCGGTGTCTGATCACCCAGATATAACTTAAATGCAGCTTTTAAAGCACTTCTGATTTTATCTGTGCAAGTATAACTGGTGGATAGAAGCAAGCATCTCTCTGGAATAAAACAGGTGGGTGGATGAAAGCAATAAATGAATGCAGACCACAAATACCACATCCAGCTCTTCCTAAAAGGCTGCTTTTATCTGATTTTGTTGGCTTGTAGAGCCACTTGTGCATCACCTCCTTCCCCCCGGCTTCCTGATGCAACATCCACACGAGAGCGTTCCCCGTGCTCTCAGCAGCACACGCCAGCCCCGGGCGCTGCTCGTCTCCCCCCAGTGACTCCGGCCCCTCTCGTGTTTTCTTGCAGGGAAAAGGAAGATAAAGCAGAGCCAGCAGATGTGGACCGGGCACGGGGTGGTGCTGACAGCTGCCATAGCACAAAACACATGGGGAGAATTACAAAGCAGCCGCTGTATTTTACTCAGCCAAAGCACTCAGAAATCTGGCGAGGAACTGAAGATGTGTTCTTGGGAAGATCACCAGCTCACAGGGGATCTGCTGCCTCCAAGTAACAGGGCTGTAAAAGAAGGAGCAATTGCATTCAGCCCTTGGAAATCCCTGCTGCCCCCTGGTCCTCCATCATTTCTTCTTTCCTTAAAACCAGCTTTTTTTCCCCCCTCTGTGAGCAGGAAGGTATCAGCACCCATAAAAACAGAAACACTAAAAAGCTGGTGGAAATTGGAGATATACAACTGCTGGAAATGCCTTCATGTGAAGGACTGCAGCGTTCAAAGCACCTCGTTCCAGAATCAGATAAATCACGGGCTGAAAGATGATCTCAGGGAAATGACTTTCCTCCATAAAGGCAGCCAGAAAAGATGGCACCATCAGGCTTCTGGCATAGGGGACATAATGAGTGCGGGAACAGCAGCGTAATCACGCAGCCCTTGTCCCATAACAAGGGACACCAAGCAGAGGAGCCGAGAAGCCCATTACGTGTATACACCTATATTATCCTGGGATAAATTACACTTGGCAAAGCGCATTTCTACATCTCTTCAGCTTCTTTCAGCCCTCACACATACATCCCAGCGTGACCATAACCTACAATGCTTCCCACAGGTAATATATTACACGTATCATTCATGCTTGCCATGTATATCGCCTCGATCTCCACAAGCAGGGAGGCAGAATGAGATCACCCCATTTAAACAGAAAATAAGTTTAAGAAAATCTATTCTCATTTTAGGGCTAGATTATCACTGCTATGAGAACAGAGACTTTCTGCGTATAATTATGGCAGCCATAACCATAAGTGCAATAACTGCAGGCTGTGAGGAGCTCATCCGCCCAGTGAGATGTCTCCAGGCACTTCAGCGGTGGTCGGGCCATGGAGGACCGTCAGCCCCGCGAGCACGCCAGGCACTCGTGTGAGCACCGCACGTACTGCACCGCGCACAATGTCCCCACTGGGGTCAGATCCAGCTTCCAGTTGCACAGGTCCAAATATGAAGTCATTCCCCTTGAAGGCATCAGTGTGATTTGTCCAGAATCTGCTTCCAGATCTTGAAATGCAATTACTGCTGACTGCCAGCTCAGCCCCCCCGAAAGCCGAGGGCTCTCCCCAGGGTCCAGCACGACATCCTACCACCAGAATTACTGTCTGCGTGGCTGCAGACTCAGGGCTGAGAAACTCTTCGCCCTCTTGTTCCAGAGACACCTGTTACACTCTTTCCTCCCTCCTGTGTTCATCTGCATTTGCACAGGTCTCTCCCCCTGTGACACCAGTTATCCTGGATCATTTGTTCTGAACTGTATGAAGAAGTGCTAAAATAATGTATTTCACACTATCACTACTGTGCTGTTTCAGAGCAATTTATTCATCTAGATATGAACTATACAGTTATTAAAATTATGTAATTATTCAATTTTAAATCTTATGAATAATCCAGGTCTAGGAAATGATCAGTACTGGGGGCAGGCGGGTGGAGGGCAGCACACCCCTCCCATCTGCTTGCCCCAGAGCAAGACGCTCCATTTGAAACTCCTGAAGCCACAGACTCGTAGGACCAAGGGAAAAGCCAGCGCCCACGTGGTGAAACCGGAGTTGGCTGCAGATACGAAACTGGTATTTCTGGGCATGAATCTGCAGCAGTGCCATGGCACCAGCCTGTGATTTATGAAAGCCAATTGTCGGTGCCTGCCTGGCACCGCATTTCCAGGGCGGACGGCGCATTGGGGTACGGGGTGCCAGGACACACAGCACCCCCAGCCCCTGCCCAAGGCCAGGACTCCAGGTACTGGAAAACATGAGCAAGGGAGGGAACCAACGAGCCAGATGACAGGCAGGCAGAAAGCGAGCCTAAAATTTAAGGGGCATTATCACAAGACTGTTGATGTCCTCAAAGTCTTTTTAAGCACAAGGTCTACTTCGCTGCTTGTGGCCTTTCCAGAATAACAGCTAACAGGCATTGATTTTTTTTTTTTTCAGATCCATTTGTCCTGAACACTTGCTTGGGTTATAAATGCAAATAAAAAACAGAAATGAAAGGAAAGAGATTACCCCAGCTGTCAAATGGAGGACATGTTCACCCTGATTGCATTGACCTGGACTTGTCTGAGATGCCATTCCTGAGCTGAGGCATAACATAACGCCTGCAGTCTCTCCTCGGGGACACCAGGCCAGGGACCGAGTCGCAGCCCACGCAAGACAAGGTGCAGGCACTCCTGTCCCTGCCACAGAGTCTGAGCCCTGGGGAACGAAGGGGCCCCAAGTCCCCAAAACGCACATTAGCCCACCACAGGCAGCACGTTCCAAGTGCATCTGGCAAAGGTACTTCCACAAGCACCACACGTGCACTCCCTCAGCGTGACAGAAGGAACAACGGACACCGCCGAGGCAGCTCACGCCATCGAGCGTTAAACCCAGACTGGAAACAAAGCCAGCTGAGTGCCGCAGGTATTTAGGGGAGCACAACCCCTACGACAGCCCGGGGAAGGTCTGATCGCAGAAAGTATGAGGCACTATTACAACTTTTCTAGAGCTACAAATTTTCTGCAGTCAAGAACGGATTATCACAACACATTTCATGGACATACACTGCACGTTTCCCACCAGCCTTTACTGCCTGGAAAGCCCTTCACGCAGAGGGAGACAGTAACAGGCCGGGACTTCCAGAGCTGCATGTTAAGTGCAGAAATGTCCACCATGGCGGCTGTGCCCAGCCTCCCCACACAGAGAGGTCCCCACCAGAGCCTGCACCAGCCAGGCCTTGCTGGGGACCTGCCATCCCTTCCTGCACTCCACAGCGGACACTGTTTGGGGAAGCGACTGAAAAATAAGCACACAAAGCCCAGGAGCAGCCGAGCGCGTGTGCCTCAGCTCTCAGCAACGGCCCTGAACGTGCGCAGCTGTTCGCAGCAGTCGGCAGCGGCGTTGTTTGCCCTGTCTGCAAACAGGAGATTTCCCCACGCAAGACAACCCCCCCCTCACACTCACTCTCCCACCAGGCACGGGGGAACGGTGGCAAATTAAAAGCTGGTGACGGACGCTGCAGCCCTCGCTGCAGGCATGCAGCCGCAGGAACCGAGGAACGGGGAGACACAAACACCGTAACTGGAAGGTGCGAGGGAGTCGTCAGCGCTATCAACAGCGGGGCAATTGCTGTTTAAAAATTAACCTTTTATTGTGTCCCCATTGTTATTCCCTTTTTAATGTCAGAATGGGCAAAACAGGAGATAACTTAGCAATGCTCACCCACACGGGGAAATGCAGTCCAAAGGCAGCCGTGGGCACGGCTCACAGCACCGGCTCTTGCCCGCTCCGCTCCTCCCGGCAGGCCAGGCATCCCGTAGCAACTCAGCAGCCAGACCGAGTTCCTCCACCTGAAGTCCTGTGCTGCCTCTTTCGGTTTTACCGTTTTCCAACACCACTCCACGTCTCCATTGCCACCAGACTGGCCACCCGCAGGCCCACTGTGGAGTGAACCACATCCCTGTCACCCCACACACCTTCCCACTGCTGCTCCATCATCCTTGTTTTCTCCAAGGTCACTAAAAGCACTGCTCACAGATGCTGCGAGGTGCCCTCTCTTTCACTTCCACCCCAGACTATCAGTCTTGGTCCTGGCCATCACTCTGCTGGAGTCTCTCCTGACCCCCCCGGTGGCCGCAGGAGAGGACGCATGGCTGCCACCCCTCCCGACCCAGGGGTTCAGACAGCTCCTCTTCACTCCCCAGACATTTACAGGAAATCCTCCTGCAGCCTGCCATTGGAAGAATCCTCTCCACCACCTTCGGTACCTGTGCAGTTCTCAGCCAACTGCCTCATTTGTCTTTGCCTCTCACTTGTTTCTGTATAATTTCATCCACCAACACATCTTTAATTAAGAGTTCTGTGTTTACAATTCACAGATGCACCTTTCGGCTCCAGACACTTCTCCTGCAGTCCAAACCCCAGTTTCAGCCCTTCCTGCCAGCCCTGGCAAGGTCTAGCCCTGGAGAGGTCACTCTCTTGCCGCATTCACCACGCACTTTTCCGCATCACTGCGCTCAACACCTCGATCATCTGAGTAGCTCAGCCTCTTAGTCAGGGGTCATCCTCAGCTCGGGTCTCCCCGTGTCCTGGCTACATCCACACCTTCCCAGTTCTTTACCTCAACAATTAAAGATGCAGTGTCTCTCCTATTTCCATGTAAACAAAATCCTCATCTCCATAATTACAAAACTCTTCTCCCTGGCTGTTTGACCTTCCTGCTGCTCACGCAACACCAGAAGATGCTGGGAAAGGTCACACACCAAGGTGTTCCTTCAGCCGCATCGCTCTGCAAACCCTGTCTCTGCCTCCTCTTCCCCACAACTGCAAGCTGCTGCTTTATCTCCCTCCTCTCACCTGAGACGAGCTTCATGGTCATCCTCCTGGAGACACTTGTGGGAAGGGTGAGCTCTCCAAGGCTATCAGGAACAGCCTCTCATACTGACAACTAAAAGCGGTGATTGATCTTGGAAAGGAGTTCTACAGCCCACAGCTATCCCTGGGAGCACCCAGTGTTCAGCAGCTTTGCTCTGGGGACCATCAGCCAAGTTATCTGATAATTCTGGTTGTCACTACTCACAGGAAGCAACAGAGAGAATCATATGCTCCAAAACAACTCACTTCAGACTCATAAAAAACTGTTTGTGTGTGTGTGCGCGTGCATCGAGGGGGGTTGTCTTCACATTCATCCCATGCAAGTAAAGGGAAAACTAAGCTTTGGCATCTTCAGCTAACCATACATTCAGAGACCAGCATCCAAAAAGAAAAAAACAAAGTAATTTGTGTTCTTCATGCAGCAGAGCAGGCTGACAGAGAATGAAGAGATGTCAGAAAACACAGGAGGAGTTCGTAACCTGAACTAGATGGCTAAAGAGATGGGGAAGGAGAAAGAAGGAAAACTGAGAATGGCAAAAGGGAGTCTTGACTGATGTCTGTTTCTTGTAAAAATTAAAAAAAAAAAAAAAAATCACTTCCACCACTGACTGGTTTTGGACGCTGTGCTGTAAACAGGCTCATAAACACGCCAGATGCCTCTTCCTCTGCTGTCCCCGCTCATTAGGAAGCTGCAGCCCCCTGGGAACAGCCCTGCCAGAAGTAAATGATGAGAGAACATATTGTCTGGTGCCAGTGTTCACCTTTTTCCAAGATGGAAACAATCACGGACATTTTGATTGCCAGGGTGAGAAAACCGTTAATGATGCGTTGATGAACATGAAGTTAATTTTCCAATACACTTCCTGCAAACTGTTTCTTTAGGAATTCTCCTCGGAGCCCAGCGAGCAGCTTTAAAGCGCTGCTGTTCAACACCGACTGCTGCTCTGGGACGCCTGCAGAAGATGGCTTGGGCGGTATTTCCCAGGGCAGGTCGAGGGGCTGGGCGATTTCCGCTAGGAGCAATGCCTTTCCGACCCCAGTGAGGAGGAAGGGGAAGCAGGGCAGACTGTACTGGTCACAGCTTTTTCCCTCCCCCAGAGATCTCAAAGCCTGAGGACAGAAGTTCTCTAAGCTGCATCAAGCAGCCAGTGCAAATTCAGTAGCAAAATGGAAATATCCTCCACTGCACCACAGGGAAAAGCAAGAGCAAGTCAACTGGGAGAGGGGAACAGACGTGTGCAGAAGCGACTGTGGGGCCAAAAAGCTCACACGGAAAAGAAAATGGAAAAAAAATCCAGGGTATACAACCTGCAGTGTCCCAGCAGAGCAGCCCCTGCTTGGCTTTCAGGGGCCTTTCCCAGCAGCAGAGCTCACCATCTTGAACTGCAGTTTTCCTTTATATGTTTAAAAAAGTTTAAAACAATAAAAGCAAAGGCCTTACAGAGATTTAGAAAACGAAACGCTGCACGAAGCAGCTGGAGGTCTGTGCTGGGGTGCCTGGAGCAGAGCGAAGGGGCGGACGACCTGGCTCCCTCCCACGAAGGAGTGGGCTCCGAACGGCCCCGGCATCGCCGCGGCCCCGATCGATGCCCGCTCCATTTGCCTCCACAGCGAGCAAGCACGGCTGGAGCAAATGCAATGACAAGTGCTTAAGCAGCACTTAAACTGGAACATAAGAAACGCGGTCTGAGAGGATGAGAAATTGAATTTTAAGCCCATAAAGCAGCGCACGACCGTCTCCGTGACAGAGCCCTCCCCAGGCTGCTGCTGCTGTGCCAGCACCCCAGAAGGTGACTGCTTCCCAGAATGTCCACGAATTCCCAATACCCTCAAAAGACATTTCCAGTATGGAGACAGAACACAGGGGCTGAGCAGGGAGAAGAACAAAGTTAACCAGCGCAGTCCCAGTGTAAAGCAGCTGTTTTCCACACCGGTCCAAGCACCCGCAGGAGACGGGTACTTTGCATTTCCGTCTCTTTTCTGAATGAGAAAGCACCAGCTTAGCAACAAAACCCATGGACAAATAGCTCAAGAATAATGCAGTTTTCCAATATGATTTGTACTATACGCTGCAGCTAACATGTATTATGTTGAGGGATTGCCGATTCCCTGATTTTCCAGGCTTCTTAAGCCAATAATAAAGAACACACGTCAGGGATTTCATTGCCTGCAGTCAGCGGCAGAAGCTATTCTTCCTCGCTGGCTAAGAAGGCAAAAGACACAGTTATGCTCTTTGCTACATAAGTCACTGGAAAATACAGATCTTCCCTGTAAACGCAGGCCCGCAGAGCAGTACATCAGCAGCCCCGGTTCAAAACCCAGCAGCAGGCAGCAAACGGCTCGATCCCTCAGATGGTAAGAGGAGGTCAGCGGTGTCAGTCTCCTCAGCCCGGCGGTGCAGGAAGGAGGGACCCGTCCCCATCACCTCCAGACCTCCCACTGGAGGAGATGCACTGTCGTCCCTCAGGGGCGAGAGGAGCAGAAATTGGTACCCGGCTCCTTCACATCAGAGTCAGAACAGCAGGAGTGGGGATGGACCTGGCTTGTGCTTGCCTTGCCAGTGGCACCGACGCCAAACGAATGCAAACCAGGCATCAAAGCTCCGCACTGCAGACCGCTGCTTCCCTGCGCGTCCCAGGGAGGCCTGGGCAGACCTGCTGCCCCTCCTCTTCCAGCTCTGCTGGGGTCCATCCGCACCCAAACGGATGCGGGTCCTTCGGTTTCACACGTGAGAAACCCTGGATTCCTCTTTATACACTGTAACTTCTCCCGTTTTCCTGAGACTCCCACCCACTTACAGTTAAAATTACGTTGCTGTCATTTACAGTTTACGATGTGATTTTCAATTTTCCCCAACACAGAAATATTTGCAATAATTGGCGAGGCAGAGACAAGAAACCCATGAATATCATGAGCTGAAATGCTTCCCTTTCTTTCTTTTTCAGATACTGATAGATACCAGCAACGGCCAATTTTGTCCTTGTGCATCACTCAAAATTACTTGGGCATGACATTTATTTTCATGTAATACAAACAGTATATGGAGGAGGGTGGAACAATCTGATTCATTTTGTACTTTGGGTTTGATTTTGTTTAGATGATTCTCTGTCCAAAACCACTATGCTGGTTTTTTAAATAATCATACTTAAGACATGAAAAAACACCACTTTTTCCTTTAAAATTAAAATTCCCTGATGATACACAGTTAGCAGTAAAATAGCTTAGTTTCGCTCATCAAGAAGCATTTGAGTGACAGAGTCAAGTTAACAAGCCCTGATTAGCACATGAAATAACATAAAAGACCCAAACAAAAGCAGAGTTTCAGATCCCTCAAATACAAATACCCCGAATAATGAAACCCTTGGTGCTGGCACAGCTTGTTTATGGGATATCCAACTCATGAGAGAGAAGAATCCCTGTTTTCTTTTGGGGAAACTTCTGATATTAGCTATACATCAGCTATTAATAAAAACTGACATGACCACTTCAGACAGGAGCAATTCTGCACTGTCCCCTCTCCCTTCTTCCTGTCTAAAGCTGAATAACACAAACAATTCCAACTATTTTTGAATAAATGGCTCAAGCGTCAACACAATTCTGTCCCTTTTGAGGACCCACGAGACCCTTCATTTGCCATGCCTGGTGTTGATGAAAACGTCTGTGAAGCTCCCACGTTTCACAAACCCATGCTAAAGGCTGGCTAACCTTTAAGCTCCCTTGACACCCGTGTTTTGTACGCCTGCTGTGGGAGCACGCTGCCTCCAGCCAGGGAGCTGCACGGGCACCTCGGGGGAAGTCACAGCACCCAGCTTACGCACTGCTCCCGCTGCAGGACTGCACGCGGCTAAGCCAGGCACGGTGACTGCTCAGCGGCCATTAATAATGTAGAGTTTTGAGCAAACCAAGAGCAATGAGCTTGTAGCCACAGGTTGCATCTGTCACAGAACCTCAGCATGGCAGGGGTTGGCAGGGACCTCTGCGGGTCACCCAGCCCAACCCCCTGCCGAAGCAGGGTCACAGAATCACAGAATGGTAGCGGTTGGGCAGGGCCCTCTGTGGGTCATACAGTCCAACCCCCTGCCCAAGCAGGGTCACCTACAGCAGGCTGTAGAGGACCTTGTCCAGGCGGGTCTTGAATATCTCCAGAGAAGGAGACTCCACAACCTCCCTGGGCAGCCTGGGCCA
>Ga0065711_1048557_pt1 | contig 11751 bp, 4 predicted proteins | sample Hoacrofraction12_FD_59098 | JGI IMG/M metagenome (GOLD analysis project Ga0065711, IMG submission 59098) | Hoatzin crop microbial communities from Cojedes, Venezuela - Epithelial fraction 12 v2 (version 2) | ecosystem: Host-associated > Birds > Digestive system > Esophagus > Crop | place... | reverse complement strand
AAAAAAAAAAAAAAAAAAAAAAAAAAAAATCATAGTTGAAGAGCCTCTCAGCTGAGACCTCAGAGAGTTGTTAAAAACAGTAACATGGTATTTTTCGTGCATAAAAACCAGGCATCCCACTAGGATCCTAAAAAAGTCTTGATGTCTACAGCATTAACAGCTAATATATTCACAGCCATTTCAAGTTCTCTTTCAATTAGGAAAAAGGAGCTGATTCGACCCAGATGTAAACAAAGCATGCTAGTAGTAAAGAAAAAGCAATTACAGTATTCCTATAGAATTCTAATAGAAAAGTAAATATCAGGATATATAAGCAACCATAGGTAAAACAACAAGGAAGAATAATTAAGAATGCCAGTATTTATGCTTACAAAAGTCAACAACAATACCCTCTGTTAACAGTAATGTGGAAAAAAACCCAAGATAAGAATAGCTTGAGAATTTAAGAACTTGCTTAACACACTCCCATGAAACCGCAGCTAGTTCCACACCTTGCTGCTGTTGCTGCTGTTTTGTGCATTTACTTCAGTCTTTGCAGCAACTCCCCAACCTCAACCACCACTGTCATGTCCTGCTCCTACTTCCAACTCCACCCATTAGGAAAAAGCAAGAATGATAGTATATACTCGGTATGAAGGGTTCATACAAGAAATCATTTTTAGCCACAAGCTGGATATCCCTATTTTAAATACTTGTTAACATGCAAATTTTATTTATATACACCTGCAACAGCAAAATAGCCTCTACTTTCTATACTGAAGAAAAACACGATCTCTCAACCTTTGTACTGTATCTCAGCATCTGTCCTTTACTGTCACCTACATCGATCAAGTGATTTAAGACCTTAACATATTATAGAAAAAATTCTTCTGTAACCAGAGAAGGCTTAGATAACACAGCTCAAAGTCTGCAATACTCAATGCACTGAACAACAGAATTAACTGGAAGTTGAGGAATGGGAGTTTGGTGCAACAGATTTACACTTTGATGCTTCACCTGCAGTATACTCAAGCATGTTTCAGCTGATGCACACAACAAAGTAAAAAGGAAAATTAAAGTGTAACAGACTCACTACATACCTCTGCATGCTGCCCATCTGAAGTAAAAATATGAGTAACAGTCATTTCATTTTTTGTCAGAGTTCCAGTTTTATCCGAACAAATTACATTGCAACAACCTGAAATAGCCAATTAACATTTGTAAGACAATGTCTGTTCAGAACAATGTAACTAGATCAAAAGTATTCAAGACAGGCAAATTTCTACAAATACTGCAGCTGTCTTTGTTAAATCTCATTTTGTTTTTTCACAGACAGCTAATTTTTAACTATCAATGAACAGCTGTACAGAGTTCTTGGCAAGTTTGTCCAATAAATAAAAAAAAAAATCTAACTAAAATCCCAAATTCACAACTCATCTGAAACGCTTCCATTCACTACCTCTTCTTTATTTTATTCCACTGTATCTCAAACGACATTACTGAAATCCCAGTTGTGACTCCTGGTGAGAAGAGAGCTAAGAGCCTGCTTTACAGCAGTCATTCTTCTTTATCAAAAAGCGCAATGTCTGTCTAACACTAGCCACAACACATGTCACACAAGCATGACTTACTACTAAAGCTTCAAATTTTAATAAGGTTGAAAAGATTCAAGAAATGTGAAATTTGTATATGCCTTTTTAACTCAGGAAAATAGTATTTTGACAGACTATTGCAGTATCTTGATATTTTTGGACACAACAGCAGGAATTGCAAAAGCAACAAAAAACCTTGCAACACTACCGAGATTCTGCTAGAGGCACTGGAAAAGTATTTCCAGTCTTCAAATGCAAAAGAAATTCAAACGCAGCAGACTAATTTAACTTACTAGTTCTATTTATTTTTTATGTCCCGTGCTTTACGTTTCATGACCAAAACTGCATTGAGAATGTTTTAAAGCTTTAGTATTTTTAAATTATTTTAAGTTTTAGTATGAGCAGCATAACATCCTGAAGGTATATTATGATTACAAAGCTTTTTTTAATATTCAAATTAGGATTTATTTCCAACTGGCAATATCATTCCCAAATTTACATAAAAATTTAGTTCAAAAACCATTTTACAAGTCTTTTTTAAAAAGAACATCTCACAGCAAACAAGTACAAAGAGTACTCCATACATTCAATCACTTATGAAGTTTAGAGCATTGCTAATGTGGCATGCTATTAACTGAAAGACTGTTTATTCCAGTTAAATAAAAAAAAGTAGTTAGAGGGCCCACAAGCATATATATCTGAATTGTAACTGGGTAAATTGCATTCAGTTTAGAAATGTGTTAAGATACCACTACCACTACATTGCTAGCAAAATAAGAATACCTGCTTTATTCTATTAGTCATCAGTATTTATGTTGATTTCCTAAAATTTGTATCAAAATACTATGTCTAAGTTAATCTAGTCATACCTAAAGTTTCAACAATAGGCAGTTTTTTTACAATAGCTCGTTTCTTCACCATTCTCATCACACCAAGAGCCAATGTCACTGTTACCACAATTGGGAGTCCTTCAGGGATTGCAGCTACAGCCAAACTGTAATGAAATACACAAATCTGGTCTTAGAACATCATACATGAGTACATAGCAATGATGTATTTACACTTCAGAAAATGGTTTCTGTAGCAGTCTGTTCACTGAGGTGAAAAGGCAAAGGAAGCAGCTGCGACACGATCCTATTTGTATACCATTCATTGTAAGATACACTGAAGACAGTAACAAAATGCAGTTAAGTTTGACATTTCTACTCATCACTTATGCAGAAGTATGAAGAAAAGTTGGGAGGAGGAAGAAATCAATTATGTATCATTTTTTCTGTACAAAGCACTAATTAGGACTGTGCAAAGCAGCCCAGCTTGTGAAGAATAAGTGTAATCAGCACTAAACAGAACTGGGAAACACCACAACTTCAAGTGACCACTAATCCACGGCTGTTACTTCCAGATCACGATGTGGCAGCAAGCTAAGTGCTGGAATGGCACAGAAGGTCATTTAAAAAAAAAAAAAACACTGATGGCAGTGTAAACAAGATCACAGTAACTCATTACACAATGCTCAAAGATGCAGGTCCTAGTGCTTCCCCCTGCCCTCAAAGGGTAAATCTCCAGAGTCTGATCCTGCTGTTTGAAGAAACATTTCTACCTCACACACTGTCTGTGTAATTAGCAACTCAGCAACTTTTCTAAGGGCACAGCATTAGATCATCTAAATTCAGTGTTATTCTCAGCAGGCAATACCCTGGGATTAAATTTCCACAGCATGACAGAAAATGAGCTAATGAACTAAATGACACAAGGCTTGTAGTAACTTCACTTTGTCTGATGCCACCTACAAAATTGCATTTTTCTTTATTTACTCAGTGACAGAAATTCAAACTGTACAACTGTATCGTCTGTTTGCAGATGTTCTGCAAGACACTCAGAAATCACCATAGAAATGCACAGTTTGAGAGAGTGACAGGAACATACCATATCATTAAAAATTAGTATGAAATGGCTTTTTTACAGCAAAAGTTTATTTTCATTTTTAATTACTTACGTGAACTTAAAAGCAGAGTCTGTGTGCAAGCATATTATACTATTCATCACTAGCTTTCAGACACTTGCTGTAATGCACGATCTACACTATTTAAAAGCAAAAATCTTACCTCACACCAATTGTGAACATATCGAGTATATGCTTTCCTTGCAACCAGCCAACCAGCATAATAACTCCTATAAATAAAATAATCATCAGGATAAATATAAAACCAGTATCTACCGCAGCCTCATGGGGAAAAGACGACCTAAGATAGCCAAACCCAAGCTTATCATTGTGCTGCCTATAAAAAACGATTATTTCTTTCACTGTCAGAGCATGATTCCATTAGTATGGCAAAGGTGAAGAAAGTTTCTGCCACTCTAGTTGCCCCATCACAGCAGCAGTGAGGTACTCACTTATGTACACCTTGAATCAGAATACAAGACACACTGCAATTTAAAAGGAAGCATTTACAGGACAAAAATTAAGTCAGAAAAGTATGTTTGCAGGAAGAAGCACGTAAACAGCATTATGATGAAAATCATGTTGCCTTAGTAATCTTCACATGATTAGTGGCATGAACTCAACATGACCAACAAAACAAGGAGTCAAAATATTTAAAAAGAGAGAGATTAAGCCCTTCCATTTCCCCAAGCCTACATGTTAGTTTCGGTTACATCATAATTTGTAATTTTTTTACATAAATGCTCTTACCTATTATACCAAAGGAATACAAGGAAAGCTGTTTTCCCAAGAGATCCATGCTCTTCTGCAGAGGTGTCTTTGGAGCCTTGATGAACAGTAAAAATGCAGCAGTTAACAGACACAGGTTAAAAAGTATGAACTGTATCCCACAGTACTTCAGATGTGCAAATTTCAAGACACTGTCAGTGAGTAAGATGTGGTTACACCCTGTGTTTCCATACATTTACTTTGTGAAAACAGACTACACTCTTTCATTCTTCTGTAGAATTCAAGAAGATTCAAGAACACTTCAATGCAATGAAAAATTCATTAGAAATATTATTTGGTAGTTTTGTGATGTCTACAGCAAATCTAATACAAAAGGACATATCAAAGATTTAAAAAAAAAAAAATTAAAAAATCATGCTGACTAAGCCACTACACTTCTTCCAAGACCAAAAAGTTCTTGATCACAAGACTAAAAATGACTTTTCAAGACAGAGGTATTAGAGCTCTGGAAAGCCAATTATATCTCAAAAGGAATTTGTTCATCATCTGCAGAAAATTCAGTTTAGCCAAATAGAAAACTACGGAAATGTTCAGACAATCTATTGCCAAAAAAAGTATATAGAAAAAAGGAGGGGACATGAAGCAAAAATTTTAAATTAAAAACGAAAGGAAGAAAAAAACCAAATAGGAAAGTAGATTTTCACATTGGATGCCAGTAAGTTTTGGGTTTTTAATAGTAATATATGGTAAATTACACTATGGAAAGGCTGGCAAAAAAGGAAGACAGGTCATTGTAAAATCATCTTTGTTCAACAAGTTATGAAAAATTGCATACACTCTATCCGAGAAAGCTGGTATCAAGTTTGATTCACTCTTACCTTCAAAATTTACTTTTACAAATGAGATTACTGTAATACAAACATAAAAAATCACCCTATGATACTCTGGTATTTCAGAATGTTGTTGGTGTAGAATGCTCACACATGGGTTTCTTGCATTAATACTTAACTTGTTACAATGCAAACTAAATACTACTGAACAGATGATGATATTTTCCTCACATGTGTATTAAAGTGGACTCCACTTTGGTGACTGGACAGCAGTATTCCCTTGAAAGGTGTAGTAAGGCACTGCAGCTAACAGGAGGTCGGTGATGCACTCCTGGCTGAAACATTTAATGCCCTTAGTTGCTCTGTTTTGGCAGATTTCAGAAATGTATGTATCTGGAAGAAAAAACGCTGCCTATACTATGCCTGATCATGTCCTGACAGCTGGAGACAGATTGTGTCCTTATGATCCTACATTGGTCAGGCAGCCAGAGAAGAAGCCAGAAGGCCCTAGATTCACAAAGCACTCAAGACTCAGAATTCCTATGTGGATCAGTGTACTGCAATAAACAAAAATCACTGGGGCAGTTTGGCATACAAGAGACAAACCGACCTTATAAAAGGTTAAGGTGGAGATGACAGAAGCAGCACAAAACACATGCGTAACCCCAAAATACACTGCTAATCAAGGGAAAAACATAGTCCTGTGCTCGCAGGGCACAAATCTGTCATACAAATCCCTCTCACACAAATGTAGTTCCACTTGAAAAATATACACTTCCACAAACCGCAGTGAGATTTGTTCCACTACACATTCAGAATTTATTTTCACAGTTACTATTTTTAGGTCAGCTACGGATATTTTGTTGCACTGAATTCAATTACTACTTTCATGTTCAAGAGCTAAGATTTGTTTTGCTAGAGGAAAGACAAATATTAAAAGCAATGTAATTAAGTTTAGCTAAGTTCCTATGGAATAAATTCAAAGTCTTAATGAATGAAATGTACACTTACAAAATATACATCTTTGCTTCTAAGTATTCACTCTTACCTCTTCTGCCTGCATCATTTTGAAAACCTCCCCAAATTCAGAGTTTTCTCCTGTTCCAATAACTATCCCCTAAAAAAAAACCAAAAATAAAGCCAATTCAAATCTGAAGTTTCATTTTAATGTTAGTGGTTGCTCTTGACAGCTCTGACTGTGTAGCCCTTAGTGTGCTACAATGTTAACTTTGTTTATAAAATTAATTCTTTGCACAAGTAGGAAATATTTCTGCCAAAAAACATTTTTCCCCTAAAACAAACTGTTATTCTGTGCACTGCTGAAGTATTTAGTAACTACCAGTAAAAAAACTCAAATCCCTAACACTAGCCAAAACTGTATTTTCAGTTACAGGTTTTCAAAAACATGAATGTTGTTCTAAAAGCAAAATACCACATCGTAGACAAGAAGAGTTTCACATCATCCACTCCCTATAAATTTCAGCTCTCCTAGCTTCGATTAGTTTTCCTTTTTAAACCAGTGTCTGAAAAAGCACCAATGAGAAAAGCTCTGCAGTGTATCACAGTAATGTCTTCCATGCTTCCAGTAAATATTTCTTCTTCTGTGCCATTTCTATTGTTTCGAAAACTCAAATATATGCAGTCATTAAAGTACATTTCTCAACTGATAGGTGACCTTTAAAAATAAGAACTACCTTCAAATAGTTGAAACATGGAAAACATTTTTCTCTATTAATAATGATTTTACCTTTGCTTTTCCGCATCTGACCAACGTTCCCATGAAAGCAATATTGCTCCTAGAAGTAAGATCTCCATTGGTTGCTGCTGGCTGAGGAGCTGTAGATTTAGAGCAAGGAGCTGTCTCACCCGTGAGACTGGATTCATCAATAGAAAGGTCCACAGCCTTTGAAAACAAAATACATGGACTAGGTAAAAAGCACGACAACCTTTTGTAAGTAGTTGGAAGTGTTAACAGAAGTTTCCCAATTTTGACCGTTAAAAATACATCCAATTTGTTCATAAGGTAAGAAGCCATGTCAGTATCAACCATACTACGGCTCAACAAAGCAACAAACACTCCTACAGAACATTGCAGTAATGCAACAAGCTCTCACTTTGAGGAGTCAAAGCTTACTCATAATTCTATGTTCATGATTGTTTTTCTATAAAACATTCAAGAGGTTGCAGCTGTGATGCTTTCTGTCACCAAACAAAATAATTAAACTGGAATGCAAGTGCACATATATATTATCCTCTCAACTCTTCCTCTGTCCACTTCCTCCGATCACGGTCCATTAAGAAACCGCTGGCAAAAAGCATATTTTATGCAGCGTATTTTGTTCACAAAGTCTCTATCAGGAAAATGCTCTTCAAGCAACAGTCAAGTAGACTAGAGGAACAGAAGCTGCCGTTTTGTTTCAGGTTTCACTTTTGTGGGATTTTTGGTAGCATGTGAGGGCAGTTAGAGAAGGCATAAATCAATTATTCTGTTTTAATCAGCTGACAGATGAAGAACAAAGTTTGTGTTCTATAAATAAAATCCAAAACAAAAAATAACTTATCAAAATATAAAGTGAAGAAAAAGTCTTTCCTCAACTGACATCAATTCTTATGTATCAATCTACTGCCTTTAAGGACTCTTGAAAAGAGTCAAAGCCTGAATCATAAAATCCCATTCACAAAATTTAAGTGAAATTACTTTGCATTGATAAAAAGCATAAAGCCACTACTGGTGTCCATACTACTAAATTTCAAGATAACCTTTCTCAAGAAAAAAAGCGTTAAAGGATGCATAATAAAACTCAACTGCCCAAACTCTTTCCAAGGATATCACTTACAAAGAGTAAGTAAGAATCAGTCACATTGCACTCGGTACCACCACACTACAGCAGATCACTCCAAAATTCGGGTTGGGGTTGGGTTTTTTTGTTTGCTTGGTTTTGGTTTTTAAGTGGCATGATAACTGGACACACTCCACTTCTAGCTGGACAAAAATGAATACAGGCTGCTATATCAAAGATAATTGAGTCAATGTTAGAAGACAATAGTACCTTTACTAAAGTGCTTACTGATCAGTCAAATCCCTCTAATTCCTGCAATATCCCTCTCAAATAGTTACCAGTGTAGTACCCATTTTTAAAAGATCGATGCTGTATCAATAAAGGAAAAGGGACACTCGTCAAACACTGCAATGAATCTTTCAAATCAAAGACATAAAGAATGATTAACTCCAGAAAGTATTACAGTAATCTTGTATTTGTGATATATTCCTCAGACTCCAAGCTGAAACAGGATGAAGATGCCACTTTGCTATGGTTCAGACTTAGCCATGAGCTCTGAAACGTTTACCATCACTAGCAAAAGGAACTGTGTTCAAAGCCCACACTGTTACAGGTATGGTAGTTCTTGATGCAATATTCTGGCTTTAGAGAAGATTGTCATAAAACTTCATGGACCACTCACTAATATACAGAAAACTGAGGCCAGAAAAGGTCTATTGGCAAACAAGATTGCCCTCGTAAGATTACACGAGCAAAGAAACTTCTCACATATATGCAAGGCTTCAGAAAGTAAACAGTGTCTAATTACCATTTCTACAATTATCTAGGACAGCACCAATTAGAATATTCTGGAGACGTCTAGCTCTATCTGAAAAGACAATCCCCCTTTAATTTTTTTTAAAACCCACCACCCCATAACAATGCCCAGTAGAGACAAGATGAAAGTAAGATGACATACTCTTATTTTCAAATGGTCTCCAAGAACAGTTGGGACAAAGATAGCACAAATTTTCATCTGATGTAGGGCTACAGTCTGCTGAGAAACTTTTGAATTTCCTTTCTGCTTTTCTTCGTAAAAGGTCCAAGAATGTTGCTATCATAGCATGCTATCAGCTTATGAGCAAGACAGTAGATGCTGCTGCAACAGCAGTTTCATACTAATGCAGAGACCATACAATTGCTGAAGGAAGGAGAAAGCATTTGCAGTCACAAAAGCAAACCCATTCAAGTACCAACCATATTGCAGGGGCTAACAACTGATAATCCAGACAAACTTCTCAAGAGCACCACAAACCTGTCTCAGAAACTAGCTCATTTAGGCTTTGTCTATGAAATAAGCACTGATTAATCCAGTGTCAGCTGTGGATATACTGGATACACAGCTCATCATACCCAGAAATTACTTCAACATGATAGGCAGCCCAGACACTGTGCAACCTGAAGATGCCCAATCTGACAGAAAAGTAACATGACATTATTCAGCCAAAACCATCAAAATAAGCAAGATGAATATATATACACTCCATTTTATTTTTAGATAACCTGCAAGTACTATTACAGTGCTATTGCTTCAACTCAAGTACTTCCACCAGTGCTAATATTACAAATCAAATATTTAGTAAACTAGAAGATAACAGCACACTGACGAAAAAATGTCAGAGGAAAAGATTACACCAGCACAGCTTCGCAATATTTTTTAAGTACTCCATTATCAGAGTACACTGAAACCATAACCTAAAGATTAATGCAAATGAAGACTCGAAATCCCCCGCAATCAGCTGCCAAAATATCTTGTAATTCAGACTGAAAACAATAATTTTACAACTTGTTTAACACTGAGGAAAAAGTACTCAACTAAAATTTTCAAAAATGCATTACTACAAAAAATTGGAAAATTCTTTACTCTCATGTCCTACAATAAGAAACTACATATATTATTAAGAATGCACAATTACACTGGGAAACTAATTATTTCAAAATTTCCATCAAAATAGTTGTGAATTCCAAACAATAACACTTATTGCACTTCTGTATTGAATGGTTATCTTCTCTTCCCCTCTGTCCTACAAAAATAAAAGTTATTAAATATTAAAGTAATATTAGGTACATACCTCAAATAACCGTAGATCAGCCGGAACTCTGTCTCCAACTGACAGACAGACTGTATCACCTGGGACTAAATCTCTTGCAAGTGTATGCTCCACCCTACCTTCTCGTACACTGTGGACAGAAACATGAAGGGTGATTAAGAATGTCACCTTTGGGATTTTGTCCAAGAAAAGCATTCACACTGTTGACTACACATTGCAATGTTACTGGTTTCAGCAATGTATTATTTCTGACTTGCTGCTTGTTTCTTAGCAGTTACACATCAGTAACACAATTTGCAGTGTTCAGAAGGGCAACAATGTGAACTAATTTTTAGGCTTATAAAACAATCTTTAAAATGAGCAACAGCAAAGCATGTTCATAAGAGCTTGATACAAAGGTGGTAAATTCAGTAAAATCTTTTTTGTTTACTCACTTCAGATCAAATTTAATATGAAAATTTAGGACTGAAAGGACAGACAATTACATACCAATGGCATTCTGGAGGCACAAGTTTACTAAGCTCTTCAAGAGATTTTTCTGATCTGTACTCCTGCAGAGACATTTTAAAAAATAAGCAGATACTAACAGGCAAAGTTAACAATAAGATATGTCCACATCTACTGAAATTTATCTTACTAGTAAAGTTGTATTAAAGTAATATTCCAAACAATCAGATAAGAGATGTCCTTCAACAGTTCTATACTAGACACTTTATAAAGCAAGTATGGTCCAAACAATGAAAATGTACAGATTCAAGATTTTGCCTACAAGCATTTCTTCTGAAAGAATAGCAGAGGTCCTTTGCATTTTCCTTCAGTATAGGGCTTTGTAATACTTGCAGTAACGCTTCTAAACTCAGGGATCAGACACATGATTAAGTTCTACAGTTTAATAAGTTAATATCAAAAAGACTGCATTCATGCTTTTAGCCCCAGAACTAAGGTATCACAACTCATCCCTAACTCAATAAACAGATTACAGAATTAAGGTAAGTCAATATATAGAGCACAAACACAAAGCACTTTTGGTTTAGGCACACACTGAGTAAAGCTGGGTATTTACAAAATGATTTTTTTTTTATTACTTAGAAAAAAAATTTGTAAAAGAATTTTGTGAAATTTCTGTACAAAATGGAAGCCAGACCTACATTTTCAAAGTCTGTTTTATACAAAGTTAAATATTTAAAAGTACTTCAAAGCTGTTCATTCCGAGTGCTTCTTTACAAGTACTCTTTTGTGGCTGCGTATAATACCAATATAGACACATAAACGACAATGTAGTTAAAGCAGTACAAATCACCAAATTTAGGAAAGGGAAGAGACTTGGATGAAAGCACAGAGCTCTTTATTCAACCATTCACAGCACAATACAAAGACAATTACCTCAGTCTTACAAATAGGAGAGTTTACATAAAAGCAATAATCTTATTTGGACAACAGCTGTCTTACCTGAACAAAGGCAACTGTAACAACAATGAGTATTGCCTGCAAGAAAACAAAACAGAGTAAGATAAAAGAATTTCAAATGGCAATGAAAGTAAATGATGATACTTGTGTTAGAGATTGGTTATAAAGATTATAGAACAGAATAAAATCATAGACCTAGAACGTAGATTCAGCTGTGTAAACACAGCTCTGTTAAAAAAAACATACAATTGGTATGTTGCAGTTGGGATAGAAATTAATTGTATGGATTGTATCAAACAGAATTTACAAAAGAAGCTGAGACGACCCTGAAACCAGTGAGGGAGAGTTCTACAAAGACAGAAGAATAGAAAGAACTTAATAAATGATGTACTCAAAGGAACG
>Ga0065711_1048546_pt1 | contig 11751 bp, 4 predicted proteins | sample Hoacrofraction12_FD_59098 | JGI IMG/M metagenome (GOLD analysis project Ga0065711, IMG submission 59098) | Hoatzin crop microbial communities from Cojedes, Venezuela - Epithelial fraction 12 v2 (version 2) | ecosystem: Host-associated > Birds > Digestive system > Esophagus > Crop | place... | reverse complement strand
TTTTTTTTTTTTTTTTTTTTTTTTTTTTTTTTACTTATTGTTGTATAAGATACCTAGAACTACTTTTCCAGTGAGGTTTGGAAAATGGATAGGGTGCTGAGATATCCTTCAGAATATTTTATTACCTCAAATGTTTAATCATTTAGCTGTGAACTAGTAGCAGAACTGGCTGAGTGAGGAGAAACTTCAAGAGGAAAAGAACCTTTTTGGCTACTTAATAGGAACAGTTCATTTTCATGCAGTCCCTGGCCTTCCTATTCCAACCTTGAGTCATAAAAAGGAAAGTCCACATTCCTTTCCTGTATCCTGTCATCTTAGTAATTGCACTGCCTTATAATTCTGAGAGAGAATGTTAACAGTGCAGCAGATGGTTTCACGTTAAATAGGAAGACAGAAGCTCTGCAAAATGATAATCATCAGGTTATATTCCTGTAAGATGAGATTGTTGTTGTTTGTGATGCTAGCTTTGGCAGATGTATTGAGGGTGAGATGGTAGAACAAAACAAAGCAAAAATCCTTAATCTGTCATGTGGTATTTATCTCAGCTGGCCAGAGTTAAGAACAGTTGCAGGAGATCATCTCCCCAGGTATTAATGCTGAACCTGATTCTGAGAGTCTGTCTTTACCTATTCTAGAAACTTGTAATTTATGCAGGTGAATTACTTATTTGTGTTCCTTCAGTATCAAAAGTACTTCCCTCATTTCCTCCTGCAACTCGCCCACTCCCCACCCCACCCCGCAGTTTGGATTTGCAAGTGGTGTCATCTGCTGGTTACATCCTTAATTGAGGGCTTCAACTGAAAGACATTTTTCATTTCTACCTTACAGTGTTTCTCACTCTAGTCTCCTAAAACATTAAAATTTCCAATTTTGCTTGAATGTTTCAGGATGAATTTATTGTCTTTTAGGGTTATGCAGGACAGACGGGAACAAGCAAGGCAAGACTTAAAGGGTTTGGAAGAGACTGTGGTAAGATATCAGAGTATATTCCAAAGCAAATGTCAATACTTGGGGGGGGTTTTCCACTTTCAGAGTTTTGAGGGTTTTTAGTTTTGGTTTGTTTTTAATTTTTTTTTTCCAATGTCCTTAACTGTAGGCAAAAGAACTTCAGACTCTTCACAATCTTCGAAAGCTGTTTGTTCAGGATCTGGCTACTAGAGTGAAAAAGGTAACATGGTGCTGTAGTGAGACTTGGTGTTTCTCAGAATGCTATATGAATTTCAGTTTAGAACCAAATTAGGAATTTATGCAGTGTAATTTTTCTGGCTTGACCTTAACATGCAAGTTCAGATTTGTACTCAGCCTCCTCTCTCCCACCCTATGTGTTTGTTACTGCAGAGTGCAGAGATTGATTCAGATGATACAGGAGGCAGTGCTGCACAAAAACAGAAGATTTCCTTCCTGGAGAATAATCTTGAACAGCTTACAAAGGTTCACAAGCAGGTAAAATAAGGCTTAATTTCAAGTTTTAAATAAAATCAAACTACTTAAGGTGCATTATTATAGAAGTGACTGAATGCATATTGGTTATAAAGTATCTGTTTTATAATGAAATACTTCTACATCTGGAGTGTGTGTCTTGATATAAAACAGTAGACTACAATTTTCCTGTAAAGTAAATTAATAGCTGTTTTAAGTGCATGTGGGTATGTAACAAGTGCACTTCAGCTGAAGAAGATCCAAGCTAGTGTTTAGAGTTAGTGTATCTCTGACCAAAGAAGAATGCAGACTTTTAAGTGCCTATGTTTGGTAGCATGTTCTTCCACAGTAACTGATTTTCAAATGACATTTTTACTGTTGAACTGTTAGATTTACTGAAAGCTTAAGCAGAGATAATGTAGTACCCCTGCTGCTTTGCCTGTTCAGGGGCGGGAGGGTATTTGGTTGGCTCTCACTATGAAGAGAGATACCAAGAAAATAATTGATTCCATTTTTGTAGCTGGTACGCGATAATGCAGATCTTCGCTGTGAACTTCCGAAACTGGAAAAACGACTTAGAGCTACAGCTGAAAGAGTTAAAGCTTTGGAGTCAGCACTGAAGGAAGCCAAAGAGAACGCTTCTCGTGATCGCAAACGGTATCAGCAAGAAGTAGATCGTATAAAGGAAGCTGTAAGATCCAAGAATATGGCCAGAAGAGGACATTCTGCACAAATTGGTTAGTAAAGAATCCCTTGCCCCCGAAATCTTTATCTGCCTCCTGATTTTTTTGATGTGTGTGTGTGTGCATCTTTCAACCCTAGTTGCAACTGCATGCATGAACATGGTGTATTTTCTACTGTGAGTTATATTTTGGTTTAAGTGTATGTGGGTGGTTTTTTAATTTATTTTAAATAGGTCTCTTCCTGATAGCTGGATTTTTGTACATGCTGGGAAAGGCTTATCAACCTAGAATTCTAGCATAAATGTGTGTTTGTTTCCTAGAACAGTACAATACACAAAATGTGAGTCTTAAGTCTGTAACATCATTCCAATTCCATTCCGATTTCTAAGACTGAGTAGGTATTTCAAAGCAAGGGGAGAGATTAAGCCATCACCTTAAACAGCAACAACAAAATTGTCTTGCTGTCTCTCGATCTTGTGGGGGACAAGGGCAGACAGAAACCCGCAACTAACATCCTAAAATCCCCAGTTACCTTTTTGGTTCTTTGTTCCAAAACAGATAGTACTCTATAGCCTGCCCTATGGGAAAAGAATGGAAAAAGCAGCAGTCTAGTAGTGTTTCTTGCTGTGTGGTGGGAAGGCAGTCATCTTCCCTTGGTCCTCCACCTGGCATTATGCTCTCGAGTGCTGAGGGCCAGGAGGGTGTGACACCTGTGGAGGACTTGACTGTGCCTGTAACATTATTGTTGTAGAAGTAACTATGTGTTCCAGCCTTTTTGTTGTCCTGTGTCAGGACTTCAGTAATCAATACACTCCTCTCAAATGTTAATGCAACTGAAATGAGCATTGGAGTTAAACTTTACTGATAGGTCTGCAAAGAGCTGTTGCAGAATAAAGTTAGAACTTTTTTTTTCTTGATTGCTTCAAGTAGTGTCTTGAAGACAGGTACTTTCCTGTTTTACCTTTCTCTCGAGGGATCTCCAAGAAGACAAACAAAATTCTCTAGTGAGCTTACCACAGGTATAAAGCCTCTTGTACTTAAATGTCTAGATGAACTAGTCATGTCTTACTGGAGATCAGCTTCCTGTAACGCAGAAATTGAGAAGTGTTTCTCTGATGCAGTTGTTAACTGTAGGTACTTTATATCCACTCTTACCTGCTGAAACTTTAGGTGTTTCTGGTTGATATTGCAGAACTTTGTGAAGTCATACTGTTGTGCATGTCCTGTTAAGTGCTCGTGCAAAACTGATTGAAAATATAGTTTATCAAAGTGTATGCAGCCTGTGAACTACCTGTCAGAACTACTGATTTTGATTTCAGTAATAGAGCAAGTTCTGTTTTCATATGGTGGTAAGAAGTTGATGAAGCAGTGTTACCTGTGGAGTAATCGATATGTGGAACCACTTGCAGGGCGGAGTAACTAGTGGCTTATCAATCAAGTAGATGTGGGAAATACAGCAGCGTATAATGATTTCTAACAGGAACATAACCCTCATAAAACTTTGTCTAGAAATGTGTCTTGTCTGATTTCTGACTGCCAAGAAACAGGATACTTACAGGGAAATACATTAGGTGGGGCAGATAATACATGTGAAGTTAAAGGTTATCAAAAGCTTTGCTAGCTTCAGTTCTAATAGGGACAATAAAAGCAAAACATGGTCTATTTTTCAGGGCTTGTTATAGTTGACACTAATCTGTTAGGTTCTCAGAATACCATCTCCTCAACCTGCTTTCTTATTCAAAGTGCATTCAACTTTGATTATTACTTTTGGGATAGTATAAAATAAAGCATCAGTAAAATTGAATAATCAAAGGTATAATTGTGATGTGTGTATTTAAGTGATGTTTCTTTTCATGCAGCTAAGCCTATCCGTCCTGGCCAGCATCCAGCAGCTTCTCCAACTCATCCAAGTGCAATTCGTGGTGGAGGTGTGTTCACTCAAAACAGCCAGCCAGTTGCACTGCGTGGAGGTGGAGGACGGCAAGACAAAGTGTAAGCTTGTCTTGTAGGATTTTTTTAAATGTGTGATTAAACCACTTTGTATTAGTCTTGTTACAGTTCATTCTGCGGCATAAAATCACTCGAATAATCAGATCAACTTTTTTATATATATAATTTTATAGTTAGAAGAACAGTACATGTACATCTGACTAATGCTGCTGCTGCTTTTGTTATAAAACTGGTTTTTGTTGTAAAATGGCAGTTCTGGAGTTGTTCTGCTGGAGTAGAACAAAAAGTGAACACAGTCAGCTGGAGATAGTTACCAGTAACAGCCAATAGCTCCTCTTTGGGAAAGGAGTGGAGAGTTTAAATTCTTTTGGCTTGCTATTATCTTTTTAAACACAGTTTTCTTCAGAAAACATTCAATGATGAAATTAAAAAATGACCATATTCTTACATGTTGTTTATTTGATCTTCTTACTATGTTTGCAAACTGTTCCGTGTGTCAGTAATTTGGAAGCATTTAACAGAACAATTCCTGTCTTTATCCAGTAAATTTAAAACATTAGCCTGCCTAAAACACAGTTACAGTAATTGAAATTAATGTGTGCACTTATTTGAAAATGTCTCTAATCTCCTAAGTAATTACATGTAGTCTGGTACTTAATATGCTTAAACTGCTCGCAGAATCATGTCTCTTTTTAACACCTGCTTTGTAGTTGTTGGTCTGTTGGTCACCTATCAATGCTCTGCTACCTTCTCTGTCATCATTTTATTTTTTGAGCGTTTGTGTAAATGTCTTCTAGATATTCCCTTAGTTAAGGTTATCTGCGTCTTCAGTTTGAAAACACTCCTAAAATGATTGTGTGGTGCTTGAATCCTGGGTGATTCTCTTCTGAAGAGCTCCAGAGCAGCTTACATTAATCTTGTTTCCATTTGTTTCTTTTTACTAGCTGACTGACTTTTCCAAGCTTTCTTTCCAATATAGAGAAAATCAAACTGTAGTACTAGTTAGGGTACCTGGTGCTTGTTCAGCAGTGTCTCTCAGTAGATAAGAAGTTGCAGTGATACACACTTTAACCTTGAATAACATCTGCCTTGAATGACCAAGGAGTTGGCAGTTCCTGGATTCTTGATTATGTTGGTATGGTGAAGTTAATCTTCAGGTAACTACTTTGAGTGCAAAGGAGATCTAGCTCAGCTGTCCAGTGTAGAGACATTTCGTATGGTGATGTTGCCTAGAATTCGGACTGCAGAGAGCCCGTTTAGTCTCATACTTCTTTAAAAGCACTCATAATATTCAGCAATAAATAACTTAATTTTGAGTTTGTATCTTGCTTTGGAGAAGAGCTTTCGCTGTTGGCGCTGGGAAATTTAAATAGGAGACTTTGCACTTTTGACTTTTGGACTATGTGTAGATTAATCATGCAAGAGTGGAAAATTGCTAAGTATTAGCTAGAACACCTTTGTAACAAACAAACCAAAACCGAGTGATGCTTACAGAATCCGTTAAACAGTTGTAAAGCTTTCGTGTAATTCTTCTAATGTCAGCATGTTACCTATTCCTGCTGAACCAAGCAGAGTTCAGCACTTAGTCAGGAGAGATGTCATAATTTATTCCAACTTTACCTATCCTGTTTTTGGAAGAACCTGTCCTTTATGGAAGTAAAGGAACAAAACATTTTTTGGACTTTATTTTACTATTAAATATAAATTTCTTTTCAGCTTGTGAATATCCAGGTAGCCGGTATCATTTTTATCTGTAGTAATGCCTGTTATACATTTTTTGAGGATTTATACAGATACTAAGCATCTGAACTTCTGGTTAGAGGAGAACTTTTGGTACAGTAGGAACATGGTGTACTGTTTTACATTTGGAGACCACCATTTAACAAATTATTCTGGAAACATTAAAGAAAGAGATGGTAAATTGCTATTTCCCTATGCAAATCGAATTTTTTTAGGATGATTAATGCCAAATGATCTCTGCATTCCCATCTCATCTTCCCAGACAGCAAAGTCAAAACTTGGCAGCAGCTAGTAGGTGATATCCAGCCAGTTCTCACTGGATTGGAAAAGTAGCAACAGTCAAGGGAAATGGAGCTGGGCTATAATTGGTTTGTGTTTGTAACGTTTACTCCGTTAAGGCAATCGAGATTGAATACCTGGTCAGTTTATTGTGATGTAGATTTGTTGGTAATAGACAGCATAGCTTAAATGCTTCGTGTTGCATAATTTCTTGTTCTAAAACAAGTGTTTTATTAGCACTTATCTGAATGGTCTGAGACCTGGGCTGTTAAAGGCTATGTAAATAGTGAATATGGTCTGCTGTAAATGTAAATAATTTGGGGTTTTTTTATATATGGGGTACAAGCACTTAACTCTTGCTATTTTTCTCGTTTACAGTTGCTGAGAAGTAAATGCAGCATGAGGAGGATTGGATATCCTATAGAGGGAGTCATTCCATGACAATAATCTCTCCTTTTGGGGACTGTAGGATTATTTTTTTGAAAGTGTATAAATTATACCTGGCCTGTACAGCTCTTCCCCCTTCTGCAAATTCTGCTAACTGATTTCCAGAAAAAACTAGAGTGCAATTTTGGCGTCTTGAAAAATGATACGTTACTTAAAGTGTAGCTCTGCTCATTACACAGTTTGTCTTTCATGTCTTAAATTTAGTCTGCACTGTGCCAAGCTGAATGTACGTTGAGAAAATCTTAGTTCAAATTTTGTAGCTTAATTTGTATACATCTTACTGTCTTAGGGAATGTGCAACGGTGTTTAAGTATGCTTTCATTTTATCACTTCACGTAACACTACGTGTCCCACTGAACTAGAATGGCACTCTACATTACAGTTTTCTTTTAGAATGCTACACAGAGCATTGCAACTAAATTTATTTGTATAGTGTAAGAATACTGAAGTGTGCTTATGACAACCGCCATAAGGCACTGCGGTTGCTACACCACAGAACTGAAGAGTTCAAGATGAACAAGGCTGTTTAACTGTTATCTGATTAAATGCCTGTTTATCGGGTAATTTAGAATTAAACATTGTACAGTAATAAGAGTAAACCTAAGTTTACAAAAAATACTTTGGCAATGGATTATCCTATCTGTCCTGTTCCTGATTCTACACACAGTACAGTCTGGTGGAGTGAAAACATTCTGCTTCTTGCTGATGAGCCTGTCTATCCATTTGTCTGTATCTGTGACCGTTCATTTTCGCTATTTTTGTAATAGTGAAATGAACAGGGTCTAAAATTTAACTTGATATTCCACTACATACACAGTACTGGAACTTTTGGCTAAAATTTTAACTTTCAATTAAACAAAAATTCAGCATCTGGCCAATGAATTCAGATACACTAATAAAGGATACAACTTTTAAAAACTGATGTATCTGGAAATCCCAGAGACATGTGTTTAAAAAAAAAAAAAAAAATGAAGTGCTACCCTGAATTGTATTTGTAATCCATTTGTAAGTAGGTATTTGAAATGCCCAGAATAGTAGTTGTTGAATATTTTTCTTCTCTTTGCAATAAAGTCCTGTGAAGTGGCTAACAAAATGAAACATGGTTTTTTATTGTTATAATTTTTGAGCTCCAGTACTCCCACTGAGCTGAATCTGGGTTTTGAAATTTTATAGTATAATTTGCCTAACTTATTCATAGGGTTTAGCCACTATAATTTTTAGAACAGCTGCATTCTGGATAAAAATTACCAGGTCTTTGAGAAAGAAGGAACTTAATATTACTGAAAGAATCCAGTTAGCCAGACCCAGTTGGTACTGCTTTGTGTGCTGGCTTGAATTTTTGCTGGGTATTCATCAGTTATTGTGGAGACAGTAGAGACTCTCGATGACTGTTCAGACAGCAAATCACTTTCAACTTTTATATTATAAATAGACAAAATATTTATATTATGATGGAGTGTAGTCAGATTTTAGACCTTGAACCACTTTTTTCTATATCTACAGTATGAATTTTTAATAGTTTGATATTTAAAGGTTGAGTGCATCAGTTGGAAATCTCGCTATTCTGGGGTTTTCAGCTTTTAAGACGGCTTTGTTCAGTAAAGCTGCCAAACACTCCAAACTTGCAGTTGTTTTAGAGCACGATTAAAGGCAGCACACCAAGGAAAGAAAACTAAAGGAACAGTGGACTATTTTGAATGGAAGTTCTCATAATGGAAACAGCACTGTCCATTATCTTTCTCACTGTTAACTACAGGTTTTCAGACCTTCATTTGTTAATATGCAATCATAAAAACCAAAACCCCCCACTTTCTTTAAAATACATTCAAATGAAGCAGGAGTTTTTTCTCATGCCTGTAAATGGGGGTTTCATTCCTGTAGGTAATTATCATGGGTCTTGGTGCTGAAAATTGCTGAGTTTAAAAAAATAAATAGTAACTAGCCTGTAGCTGAGTGTACATCACCTTTTTATATTTAAGCTTTTTCTTTTTTATTTTAAACCTCTTACGAAGTTTACCAAGAACTGCCTCTTAAAATGCAAAAAAAGAAAAAAAAAGAAAAGAAAAAAAAAAAAAAAGCAACTTCTTTTGTTTTCTGGTTTGGCTGTCATAGGTCAGCCGGACAGGACAATTACTGTTTTTTGTAAATTAAAATATTCAGTCTATATGGGGAAATGTTCAACACTGCTGTTTCAACTTGCAGTCTTTGAATGGTTTTTATTTTTTATGTTCCTCTAGATCATATTTTTTAAAAAGATGGTTTAGGATAGGAACTTGGTGAAATAATATTTATTTCTGGTGAACAACTAAATTATTTACATAACTTAAATGCTGACCCACTACTGTGTGTAACTAAATTTGACATGAGAGGACAAGTCTACCTGTGGAATATGACTTATCTTCAGTACTGTTAAGATGCATTAAAACAATTGGTTTGGGGAAGACGCCATATAGTTTTAACTTACCTGCATGCTGTAAATGTATTTGTGTTTAAATAAAGAGAAGAAAAATCTTTGAACTTTGTGCATTTATTCAGTCTTTACACCTGCTTGTTAAATTGCCTCCATATAATATTTTTCCCTTGATAGGTTTCATGACCAGTTATTTCTGTGCAAATCGTGATCACTTCATGTCTCTAATATCTTATTCCAGTGTGTGTTAATACACATAAGCTTTCCCATACACAAATATCAATATTTAAGTCTTAGTCTTCAAGACTGTTTATGATAGAAAAAACACACAAACAAAAAACCCCAAACCAAACAAAAGAATAAAGACACCCCCCCCCGAACAGCTGATGCCTGTGGAAATGTTCAGAAATTTATTACAGCTGGAGTATACCAGAATTAGAACCCCTTCAATCTGGGATTGCTTTGACCTCTCCCAAAGGCATATGCTCTGTGTAGCTCATAAATATGCCAACTTAATGTCAGTATTTAATGGCTTCTCTTGCTTGTCTATGTTTTGGGGTTTTTTAGTTTGTTTTGTTGTTTTTTTTAAAACTTCAACTTCCACCTTATTTATCTTGGATACAGTAAGTGACACACTTGAAAGAATTCTGCCTTGACATAGGGCTTAGGCAGAGGCATTCTTTCTTTCAAGGGAGACAGTTCCTCTCTTGCTCAAAGCAGCTGTTTTGTTTCCACTGGTCTCTGTCTTGGTATTCAGCTGTTTTTCAAAAGAAGACCTGAAAATCAAACCCCAAAACCCTCACCAACAAACCCAGCTCTCCTCTGCTTAAGGTAGCTATTCCTTAGTTGTAATTGAGAGTTAGGTATGTAAGACTATTGCTACATCCTATTCGTCAAGGGATTTATTAATTTTTAAAATGGTTGCATTCTAGAGTAAGTTGGAGGCAGGTTAGACAACAACTGTATTCTTTCCGGGAGCAGAAGGCTATTTAAGAACTAGAGGAGATTGCCTTAATACAGGCCTTCTGGCAGTCAAGGAACCATAGATGCACTTGTGTTCCACACTTATTCTTTGAAATGAAACAGTGTAGAAGCTGATGAAGGGTTTGGGCACACGATGTGCGTTTGAATTAGTTCCTGAGCAGCTTAAAGTCCGATTTTAAAGACTTTTTAAGATGACAATGCATTTTATCTGTTTTGGGATTCACAAAGAATGGGTGTCTGCTTGCAGCAGTTCAGCCTGCAGATTACAAATTCTGAAAACTGCCAGTTTATCTGTAGCACCTGATGGTATTTTCAGCTTCAGCTGTAGCTGCTTGCGCTTTATGCGCTCACGGTTAGCCGGTGAAGGAGGGCAGTGAGATGGAGGTCTTCTGTTCTCCCAGTTTGACAGAACAAATGGTTGATTCGGTTCAGACCAAGAACTCGTTTCCAGAGGTGCCAGATTTGTGGGTTGCCCAGAAAATCAGTCAAAAGTGATGATTTATCTCAATAGTCTTTCTCCAGATGTGTCACCTCAGGTGCTTTCCTGAGTATGGTATCAGTTGTCTATATGGTGGTGCTTAAAGTTCTCCCTTTATCCATGTGCGTGGACAGTCGTCTTTGAAATCCATGTAAACCTGTCTTGGTTTTGGTAGGAAAGGAACTTCCCTGAGTTACCACTTGCTTCATGAACCTCTCTCTCTTTTTTTGAACGTGGCTTCTGCTGATTTGCTGACCCCTCATTCTGGTTTCAGAGAGGCAAATCCATTTCCAATATTTCTGTGCCACCTAGACTTTTGTAGACCTCTTCTCTCTCCCGTTATCTCACTTGGGACTCATTTTCCTTTCCCAGTCATCTGTAACACTTGATTCTGGTTTTGGTTCAGTGCCGTTGAACTGATGCTATGCAGCAGTCTGGTTACATGAGGCTGCAATCATCTTCTGGATGATTTTCTCAGAAAGCAACTTAGCTAAATATTTAGCTAAATACTTAATATTTTATATTTTTAGCTAAATATTTTTAGCTTAATATTTTATATTTTTAGCTAAATATTTAGCTTTGATATATAAATGTATATAAGAGCATAAAAGAGATCTAGATTTAACTCTGCCAGTACAGTTACATAAAAGATCTCAGGAGGAAGAAATTGCATCTGTAAAACTGCTGAATAATGAGCTAATCTGATACTATAAAGTATTTCATAGTGTGTCCTACTAACAGAAGATGGCTCAGTCACACCAGTGAAGTGCTGGCCTTTGAATAGGTCTGTGTCTCTGCGAGGGAGCGACCAGCTCAGACCCTCTCATTGCAGACAAGAACTAAGATGCTCCGAAAGGCAGTAAATCTCCTTTCACTCTAAAGTTTCTTTTGAATAATGGCATGACTTCTGAAATTAAGAAAAAATATTATTACATCTTTGACAAGGAAAAACTGCAGTTACCTGCACTGATAACCCACAACCTGCTAAGGAATTCATTGGCTCGACAATTGACCGCCTTGGGGCGGCTTCCCTCTGGAATGGACCGAGGAGTTGTAACACCGATGCAGGCAGTGTCAAACAGTGTGTTTGACATGTCCCATGTGCGAAACTGTCTCGAGTCACTTAAGTACATAGTATGGCTTCACTAAATGACACAGAAAACACGTCTGGAAGATGATTACTGAAGACTGATGGGTCCGTGTTCTGGTTTTGGCTGCAGCCGGCAACAAAAGTGCCACGCGGCCGCCCCTCCCCCCGCTGGGGTGTGGAGGAGAATGGAAACGGACAGAAACCGGTGGGTCGGGATAAGGGCAGTTTAACAGAACAGCAAGCAAAGGGAACAATAACAACAACGATACAG
>Ga0065711_1048555_pt1 | contig 11752 bp, 6 predicted proteins | sample Hoacrofraction12_FD_59098 | JGI IMG/M metagenome (GOLD analysis project Ga0065711, IMG submission 59098) | Hoatzin crop microbial communities from Cojedes, Venezuela - Epithelial fraction 12 v2 (version 2) | ecosystem: Host-associated > Birds > Digestive system > Esophagus > Crop | place... | reverse complement strand
GGGGGGGGGGGGGGAAATCATCTAATGTCATAAAGGCTTTTGGGTGAAATGTGATGTGCATACATAATCCATAGGTTTCAATTTTGGGGGCAAATGGTTTGTAACCTGACCGTTGGACACCCATTTCCTTTCAAGAAACGCAGCTTTTTCTCTGCCCCATAGGCTTATTCTTCCTGCACCAACCCAGGTAGGACTGGGAAGTACTTATTGATTAATTAGTTAGTCAACCCCACATCTTTGCTTGCATCTACTTGGTGTGGCTCTTTTAAGCACTTGGAGAGACGATGACTGAAGATCATGTTTAAAAGCTCTGTGGACATCTTCTAGTTCCTTATCTCTGTTGCAGCTGGCATTTAAGTGTAGTAGAAGACATCCTTTTGAGGTGGGAGTGGGTCTCCACATGGACTTCAAGTACATGTTCTCGTGCATTGCTGAATGATGCAGCTGAAGTGAGGAATTTCTTGGAGGGTTGCAGTGAGAGGGTAGTGGTCAACAGCTCAATGTTCAGATGAACGCTGGTGACAAGTGGTGTCCCTCAGGGGTCCATACTGGGACCGGTGCTGTTTAACATTTTCTTCAATGACTTAGACAGCGAGGTGAGGTGCACTTTCAGCAAGTTTGCAGACGACACCAAGCTGAGTGGTGCAGCTGACACGCCAGAAGGATGGGGTGCCATCCAGAGGGACCTGGACAACCTTGAGAAGTGGGCCTGTGTGAACCTCATGAGGTTCAACAAGGATAAGCGCAGGGTCCTGCACCTGGGTCGGGGCAACCCCCACTATCAATACAGGCTGGGGATGAAGGGATTGAGAGTGGTCCTGCCAAGAAGGACTTGGGGGTACTGGTGGATGAAAAGCTGGACATGAGCTGACAATGTGCACTTCCAGCCCAAAAGGCCAACCATATCCTGGACTTCATCAAAAGAAGCGTGGCCAGCAGGTTTAATAGGCATGGTGGTGTTGCGTGGATGGTTGGAACTAGATGATCTTAGAGGTCTTTTCCAACCTATGATTCTATGATTCAGGTCAAGGGAGGTGACTCTGCCCCTCTGCTCTAGTGAGATCTCACCTGGAGTCCTGCATCCAGCTCTGGATCCCCCAACACAGGAAAGACATGGAGCTGTTGGAGTGGGTCCAGAGGAGGGCCACAAAAATGATCCAAGGGCTGGAGCACCCCTCCTATGAGGAAAGGCTGAGAGAGTTAGGACTGTTCAGTCTGGAGAAGAGAAGGCTGTGGGGAGACCTTATTGCGGCCTTCAGTACTGGAAGGGTGTCTATAGGCAAGCTGGGGAAAGTCTTTTTAGCAAGGCCTGCTGTGACAGGAGAAGGAGCAATGGCTTTAAACTAAGGGAGGGTAGATTAAGACTAGGTATAAGGAAGAAATTTTTTACAGTGAGGGTGGTGAAACACTGGCACAGGTTTCCCAGAGAGGTAGTGGAGGCCCCATCCCTGGAAACATTCAAGGTCAGTTTGGATGGGGCTCTGAGCAACCTGGTCTGGTTGAAGATGTGCCTGCTCACTGCAGGGGGGTTGGACTAGATGACCTCTAAAAGTCCCTTCCAACCCAAAGTATTCTATGATTCTGTGAATATTTTTGGTTTTTTACTCTCAGAGTTCCTGTATGAGAGTCAGGTTCCCAGTTCATAGACAAGGGAACTGGCTCCTGAAGGGCCTTCACTGTGAAGTGATGTCAAGAAGGACTGAGCTCAGTCCTTTGCTTCCTGGCTGAGGTGCACTCTGAGTGCTTGGGGAAGAAGTTTCCTTGTTGATGTAGGATGGAGTTTATTTCATTATTTGCTATCTTTCCATCTAGTATAAAGGCACGCTTCACTTTTTATAAGGAGCCTTTATTATTCACATCTGTATTAGGACAGAATTTCATTTCTGGGGCTAGTGCTGTTGTGTTTTTCTTCTTTTTTTCTTTTACTCTTTTTTTTCTTCTCTCACTATCATGCTTTTGCTCCGTAGATCATGAGTATGTGATTGGGGGTGGAAGAGTCAAACCAAAGCAAATTTATTTTGTCTGTCAAGCTTCCTCTTTGTAATATTCTTGTCTATGTAAAAGATGACACAAAATCAATCTCCCGGTTAGCTTTGCCGTTCTGCTTGTGGCAGCTTTTGCTCAATGATCGTTATTTTTTGTTTGGGTGCATTTTATTCTTTAATGTGTTTTCAAATACATCATCAAATAACAATACTTGCGAAGGAGGAGATCCTGCTTCCATATGAAGGTCTGAGTGCAGACGTGAATTTGTATGGCCTTTTTTTAAACTTTTATAATCATGTCTTACTGCATTTTTTAGACAAGGGTACCAGGGGAAAGAGTTGAGTGACAATCAAGCATGAAGAACAAGGATATTATATTGCAGAATGGGAGGTGGTTTCTGTGTCCTTTTTCAAGCAATAAATTCGTAAAAGCTTCTTCCAAGTACACTTTAGTTTGTGCTGCATTTCTGTTAACTTTTCTTTCCCATCCCGCCACTCTTCTTTTGCCTTTTCAGATTCTCCGTCATCTTTGTGATGGACTGTGAAAGCAGATGCATATTTTAAGTGAGGTGAACTGAAACATGAATACTTTAAAACTACTGTTCCACTGATGTGATTCATTTTTTCCTGCATGTTTTAATTCAATAAAAGTTCTTCCATACTATCATTTTTAATTTTGATAGACTTTTTAAAAGCCTTTATGTTTGCAGAGTTTCTGATTTAGGAAAAAAAAAGGGAAAAAAAAAATTTAAAAAATGTGAATATCTCTGAGATTCTAACCTGAAATGAATGAACTAGTCTCTTTTAATATATTTTGTAGTCAAGACTTTGCAGGACCTTCTCCTTTCCCCCACATAATAAGCACTAAATGTTAACTCCTTGGTTTGACATATTGATCTGTGAAGACTGGGGAAAGTGATTTTTGTTGAGAGAGTGTTGGAGAACTGACTGATGGCAGCAGGTGATGAACAGGAGGACTCAGAGCCAAAGTGAGCCCCACCAGCAAGAAGACACAGAAGCCGGTGATTTAACCCCTGCTTGGTTTACTGGAAGATCATTCTTCTCTTCAGTGAATTTTAAGCCCAAACTCATTGAAGGACCAAAATATGAATCTGAATGTAAGTCAGGAGAGCGTCATTGTGCCAGAGAAGGTAACCACATCCCGCATTAGTAAAAGCATAGCCAGTGGTTCCAAGGAAATAATTCTTCCCCTCCATTTGACACTTGTGAGACTGCATTTGTACATAGTGTCCAGTTTTGGGCTTCCCAGTGAACTAAAGCCATTGATATGTTGAAGCATCTCCAGAGGAGGCCACCAAGGTGTCTGGGAGTAGGAGCCCAGGACGTCTGAGAAGGGGTGGGGAGGACGGGGTTTTTTCAGCCTGGAGAGGAGATGGCAGAGGGGAGACCTCATTTTTGCCTGCAGCTCACCATGACCGTTTTTGAAGACTGGAGCAGGGGCCTCGAGAGGGTGTGAAATATCCATCCTTGGAGATAATCAGTGCTTAGCTGGACAAGGCTTGAGCAACTCTAACTGGAGCTGCTTCGAGGAGCAAGACAGACATAGAGCTTCTTACCTAAATTACTCTGTGACTCTAGGTTTGTCTTATCTCAGATACAAATGTCAGGGTGTTCCTGCCCCATGGGGTGAATCTGCAGAGATTTACCCAGTGTTCAGTAGGAAATTGCTGGTCTCTAGAACTCTGATGGTTAACTGTGAAATTCTCCTTCCTTTAGTTCTTCCCTTAAGCTACTGAAAAGATTTGTTTCTTGAATAGCTATTCCCAGACTAGGAGTTTCATTTCTCTGAGTAGGATTGGAAGCTGGTTGAAAATGTGACTGTTGGTGTGATGAGACAGCAGTCAGGAAATGGGTTATCAATGCGAAAGAGTCATCTTCTGCAGAGTGATCCAGGAACTGATGATGTGTGGTAGCGTTCATCCTCTTGCTCCAAGACTTGTGTGATGAATTTATATTTAGCACTGTCTTCACATGTGTCCCATTGGTCTTTTTGGCGAGTGTTGGTTGCATTTGCGTTTGTAGGTCTAAAAAACTGCTCGTGGTGGTTGGTTTGGTTTTTTATTTTCTTTATCATGAAGGGTGATACCAATTTCTGTAAAATGGCAAGCTATAAATTGCGTGAGTTACCAGCTTTTTCAAGATGTCTTAGCTATTGTGGAGTTGAACTGCTCTCCTAAAGGTGTTACAACTCACTTCTGAAATTGGAAACCACAAGATTTTTGTCAGATTTCTCCCTTCTCCAGCAGTGATTAATTACTGCTACTGTAACCAAATGGATTGAATGGCCTGATGTAAATCCAAACACGTGGAGACCCTTGCTCATCTTCATCATCTGCTGTCCTGTGCCATGGTGGAATAAATTGTTATTATAAAAGCTACAATTCATCTTTCTTGTGACCAAGCCTTGTAGTCAGATTTTTATTTTGTTTTCCTTGAGAAATAATAGTTTGGGTTTTTTTTTTATTGTTTTTTTTTTATGTTTACCAATAGAAGTGAAACCAAGAATCTTTGCGGTGGTACTATGGCCATGCAGTAATTGCTCATCACAATACGAATGCAGTTGTTTCTATTTGAAATGACCCAAAAAACGCGATAGCTCTGTGTATGCTTCCTTTTGCTCTTGAATATGTGATTTTTAAGCAGGCAGTCCTCTTTTCCATTCCACATATTGTTTCACTTGAAGCATTGGCAAGAGCTGGTATGAACACACAGGTATTTTGTCCTGATGAGATATTTGGCAGGTCTTTATTAGTCTTTTCAGCGTCATTCTCCTGATGTGATCCGAGGATCAGAGGCTGGGTTATTTTAGGGGACTTCTAAGACAAAATATAAGCTGCTTCAGTTCCCTTTCTTCCTCTGTGTATGCACAGGCTACATTGTGGAAGCCGTTGGAATTATATCTCTTTACAGTACAGCCTTTCATCTTTTTCAAACTGTAATATATATATAATCCGACTGGTTGGTTTATTACATTTTTGTAGCTGTCAAATTTTTCCGAAGATTAGACTGGGAGGAAAAATGCCTTCGGAGTGAGATCTATGAAGGTGTGAAACAGTCTCTGAAGAGAGGCACTGGAAGCACCGCAGCTGAAGTTATTACAAAGCGAACAGTCCAGAGGATGGCAGAACACCCCTGGGGGCACTGATGCCTGGGCGACCTGGCTGGGATGGATTAGCTCATGCTGGGGGGTCCTCCAGATGCAGGTGCTCACAGGATGGATGGGTCTTGCTGGGAGGAGAATTGGCTGTTGCCAACGAGTCAGTTGGATTCACAACGTCTTTGAGATGTGTTTCCTATAAAACAACTTAAGCTTCTGTGTGCTAGTAGACTGCAGGGTGCATTCCCATTTATTGATGGCTTGTAAATGGTTGAATACTGGTCCTTCCTTGCTAGTTTAAAGGATTTAATTGCCCTCTCTCTGGGGAGACCTTATTGAGGCCTTTCAATACTTAAAGGGGGCTTACAAGAAAGATGGGGACGGACTTTTTTGTTTTGGCTCAGGGCCAAAATGGATGCACCAAATGCCGATTGGTACAATAGATAGCTCTTGGAAGCAGGAGCTGATGGTTATTTTTCACACTTTCAAGGCTTTTCAGAGGGACACGCTGCCTTTAGCTCCGATTTTGTGCAGGCTGTGCAGGGACACGCAGGTTCTGCTTAACCAAAGCCCCCTTCCTGCAAAGACTGACTTCCATTTTCCATTTTGAGGAAAGAATGTCTTTTCATAGAGGATGGGAATGTCAGAAATAAATGATGCAGCAGAAGGTTTGAAAGTTTGTCTTCATAAATGCTAAGGGCAAATTCAGCATATTTTTCTTTTTAGATAATTTTAATGTACATCTTGGTGGAGGCTTGAGCTTCATTTGCACGGATGTACGAATGCAAGCAAGCAGCCATGTCATTTCTAAAGAAATCAACAGCCCAGCTTTGCTTTTCCCTAGCAAAGCTAAATATATTGTACAGTGTCCGAGACCTCTTTTTCTCTGTGCCAGAGAATTTACTCTTTTTTATATGTTGCTCCACTTTACCGCAGAGGGCTTCCTTTGAATCACACAAGACCTGATTAGTCCCTTATTCCCATATAGATGTGAATCCTGGCTGGATCAACTCATCACCATATTTTAAGCTAAAAAATTGAGCTCCATGCAGGTTATCGCATGGGGTTCTTCCAGAGACAATCCTTACCACATAAAAAGGTTAATTTTGCTTTTTGTGATTATTAAAGATCTGGGGCACCATTTGCAAGAGTATGTCCTGAATGCTTTTTAAAAACGTATCTTCTCAAAAAAGTTGCCTAGCTCTCTGTATTATTTGGTATCTTATCTGTTACCTTCACTGTAGAAAGTGCATTGCTGCAATTCAGCGATAACCTTATTCCTTTACATCAGAAGCAGTATTGCTTTAGGTTTCTGTAGTGCCGTTCATCGTAGCATCTCCAGCAGCTTTGCAAGTGTGCTGGAAAGTAGGTCAGTGTTATTCTCGTTTATAATATAGAGGCTGAGTCTTCAGGTTTCTCTGTAACCACTTTTGTTGTTTGCAAGTGGCTCTGGCTGCGAACAAGTTGCTGATTTCCTAGCTTCATTTCCCTCCTTTCCCCTGTGCCATTGCAATCCGCTTCTGAGATGTTTGAGGCCTGCTGTCATATCAGCTGGGACCTAACTTGTATGTTGGGTTTTATTTTTGTTGTTGTCTATAAGATCCCTTCATTTGTGTCTCCAGGAATGCTCAGCACTGGAAGTAGAATGCAAAAAATTATCTCGAATACAGCAATTAAACTTGACCTTTCCTCGTGTTTGTTTTATTTTGCAGTTTATGATTATTTTTTAAGTTCTTAAGAGTTGCCCAGGAGAGTCAGATTGGAGGTGAAGGAGCAGTGCTGCAGGAGGGCCTGTATCGGTCCCTGTTGTAACTCATGCTCCTACTGAATTCATTGCACTGTACCAAAGTGTTCCAAAAATCATTTTGAATGGTTTACCCAGAAGCTGTCTGCTTCCATCGTGTTCATGTCTTGAAGTACCCTTATCCTTTAGGAGTTGTCAACCACTAGATTCAGCTGGCCCCCCACATCTCTTTACCCCTCCCCATCTTCACTTCTCTCTCCCTTGCATATTGCAAGGGTCTTCGGCAGAAGTAAACAGAGGTTGCCTTTCCTTGGAGATCACAAGTAAAACATTGGAAAATAGCCTGCTTGTGGCAGATATAATCCTAGAAGGATCAGTATTCTTGAATTTCACTTGAAACTCTGCAGATAGTCTGACCCCTTACAGAGTTCCTGGGTGTTTTGAACATTAATGCATGTGTGTAAGGAGGCTTGGGTTTATTGAAAGATGAGGTCTGTGGTGCACTCTGCACTGGTCTCTTGGAAGAAGAGCTAGAAAACAACATTTTGGTGTGTTTAGCACCTGGTTAGGCAAAATACGTGGTGTTTTGAGGAGTAGTTTTGAGTGGTGCTTGAATAGGCAGATAGAAAGGCTTCTAGGAAATGTGTAGCAGTTTAGACAAGGTGGAGTTGACTGGGGTCATTGTATCCCATTTCAAGCTATTTTTATGATGTTTTTCTAGATTGTGTTGGGTGTCAACAAGAGCCATCCACAGCAGCATCTACTTCTGTGGCTATACTCTGTTTCCACCCTTTTTCCACCTACTGTACACTACTAACCACCCAGTTACCCTCAAAAGGAAGGGGAAGAGTATTTCTAAGGGTCCCGTGTCTGTATGATAACAGAAATTTTGTTACATGAAAATGTCCACGTGAGTTCAGGATGCGGATCATGCAAACAGCCTACACATTTCATGCTGTCTCTGACATGCCTGACTCCAAATCTCGCAGCCAGAGAGGACTTAGAAGGTTGAATAAAAACAGTCTCCAAGAACGACGGAAGGTGATCGTCCCTTTGTGCTCGGCACTGGTGAGGGCGTACTTTGAATACCGTGTTTGGTTTTGGGCCCCTCACTACAAGAAAGATGTTGAGGTGCTGGAGCATGTCCAAAGAAGAGCAATGAAGCTGGCGAAGGGTTTAGAGAACAAACCTTGTGAGGAGTGGCTGAGGGAAATGAGGTTGTTTAGTCTAGAGAAAAGGAGGCTGAGAGGAGATCTTATACCTCTCCACAACTACCTGAAAGGACGTTGTAGCGAGGTGGGTGTCGTTCTCTTTTCCCAAGTAACAAGTGATAGGACAAGAAGAAATGGCCTCAAGTTGCATCAGAGGAGGTTTAGACTGGATATTGGCAAAAATTTCTTCACTGAAAGGGCTGTCAAGCATTGGAACAGGCTGCCCAGGGAAGTGTTTGAGTCACCATCTCTGGAGGCATTTAGAAGACTTGTAGATATGGTACCTAGGGACATGGTTTGCTGGTGGACTTCGCAGTGTTAGGTTAATGGTTGGACTTGATAATCTCAGTGGTCTTTTCCAACCTAAACGATTCTGTGATTCTCTGGTTGGACTTTATGTGTGATCTAGAGGAGCTACATGGAAGTTCTTTGGACCTCTAGATGCCTTTAAAATTTTGTGTTTTAGATGGCTGTGCAGAAAGACTTGGTGTTGTGGTACCTTCAGTAAAAGACAAAGTAGCCCATAGGGTACAGGCTGGAAAACACTGAGCTGAAGTAATTTGAAATGAAGTGAAAAGCATCTAATACTCTCAGTAAATTTTGGTATAGGCCCCTGTTGCCTGTAAATAACTACACGCCACTTCTTGCAGCTAGCTTGGAAAGCTGGACTCCAAACGTGTTCCTGAGGAGCGATCTGCTTTATTTTCTGGCCAAAAGATATCAACGTCTATTCCATTTTTGGTCCATCTCTGCTGCTTCTAGAAGCAGTGATGATGTGTTGATGCCCAGAACATACACTTAATGTGGATTGCAAAGGCGTGACATCTACCGATGCATCAGAATGTCCCTGTTAACCATGAAAATCTACTTTGTTTGGATGTGTGTATTAAAAATGGTCTTCTCCCCTTTTCCTCCAAGATCAAAACGCTTCAGAAAATTACAAAGTGGTAAACAATTACAACGCCGTTCATTAATTGAATGGTAAATAACTAGATCTAGAGAAGTTTACTTTTCCCTGCCACAGAGTTGTAGTTGCTTTTGGGGTGTGACATAACAGCAGTGTAAATTAATAACTTTGGTAGTTGTATCTAACCTGTTTGGAAAGTTAATGCATAAAAATAAAAAGTAGAAGCATTTGACTCTTTTGAGGTATGTCCTGCCCACAGTCCTGTCACTCCTTTGAGTGGAGTTACTCTTGGACATGAATAGTTGTCCAGAGCGGTACGTCTCAGCCACAAGTCTAATAAGAATATTTAATGAACATAATAATATATGTGTGAAGGTCAGCAGTGCTGCATTGGAAAGAATACAGATCATGCTGTTTAAAAGGGCTGCAAGATAGGTTGCAAACTACAAGTCAGATTTATTTCTTTGAAAATAATTAACATCCTTGCAGGCAAGAGAAGGTGCCTGCAGAGAGCTCCGTCCATGGCAGACTTGCTGTTTCAAAGACTCTGCACTCATTTTAAATAACGTAATTCCATGCCAGAGAGCTATTTCTCTTAGGTAGTTCAAAAGTTGATTTTTTTTTTGCCTTTTTTTTTTTTTTAAATCAATTAGCAGAATAAAAATGTCACCGCTATATATAGGCTGTAGAAACTCAGTGTTAGTTTTTGACAGGATGTTCTTCTAAGAGAACACAGCGAAGGACGGAGCCGCTGAAGGAGGCGGATGGATGCTGGGTTGCCTGTTGGAAATAACCAGATTCAGCCTTTGATTATTATTTTTCGCCATATTACGTCATTGTTCCCCAAACTTCAGTTCCTCAGTCCATTGTCACTGGATTTAAATGGCATCCTCGTTGTGCCTGGGGAAAGGGGGAGATTGGGAGATTCCCATTTGAGTTGCCCAAGATTTGTGGGGTTTTTCAGAGCAGGAATGCTCAGCCCAGGGGTGTCTGTCAAGAGGGAAGCGGTTTTGGTGGCTGAGTATATAATGCTTTTGTTATAATATCTTTGCTTTTTAATTCCTATTGTAAAAAGGCTTGTTCCTCCTGTTAAACACGTGGATTTTTTGCAGCACAGCTACCTTCATGTGACAGCATGCAGATAAGCTCAAGGGCAGGTAGTGAAGGTTTACTGCAAGCAGATGCTGCTCTCAGCCCCCCCAAATGTTCTCATCCTGCAAATAATCCACATGTTTTTCCCTCTTTACCCCTGAAACAAAACCCCTGGCTTTTCCTTAACCTAGATACTTTCCTATATGAGTGTTTGCATCCCTCTTCCTAATTTATATAATCATAGAATGGTTGGGCTTGGAAGGGACCTTGTAGATCACAGAATCACAGAATGTTAGGGGTTGGAAGGGACCTCTGGGGATCATCCAGTCTAACTCCCCTGCCAAAGCAGAGTCACCTACAGCAGGCTACACAGGACCTTGTCTAGGTGGGGCTTGAATATCTCCAGAGAAGGAGACTCCACAGCCTCTCTGGGCAGCCTGGGCCAGTGCTCCATCACCCTCAGAGCGAAGAAGTTCTTCCTCATCTTCAGATGGAACTTCCTATACTTCAGTTTGTGCCCTTTGCCCCTTGTCCTGTCACTGGGCACCACTGAAAAGAGTCTGGCCCCATCCTCCTCACACACACCCTTCAGATATTTAGAAGCATTTAGAAGGTCCTCTCTCAGCCTTCCCTTGTTCAGGCTGAACAAGCCCAGCTCCCTCAGCCTTTCCTCACAGGACAGATGCTCCAGTCCCCTCATCATCCTTGTAGCCCTCCGCTGGACCCTCTCCAGTAGTTCCTCATCTTTCTTGAACTGGGGAGCCCAAAATTGGATGCAGTACTCCAGATGGGGCCTCACTAGGGCAGAGTAGAGGGGAAGAAGAACCTCCCTTGACCTGCTGGCCACACTCTTCTTAATGCACCCTAGGATACCATTGGCCTTCTTGGCAACCAGGGCACACTGCTGGCTCATTGTCAACTTGTCATCCACCAGCAGTCCCAGGTCCCTCTCCGCAGAGCTGCTCTCCAGCAGGTCAACTCCTAGACTGTACTGATGCATGGGGTTGTTCCTCCCCAGGTGCAGGACCCTGCACTTGCCCTTGTTGAACTTCATCAGGTTCCTCTCTGCCCAACTCTTCAACCCGTCCAGGTCTCGCTGAATGGCAGCACAGCCTTCTGGTGTATCCGCCACTCCTCCCAGTTTTGATCATCTAGTTCTAAACCCCCTGCAATGGCCAGGGACACCTTCCACTAGACCAGGTTGCCCAGAGCCCCATGGCATTTAAAATCTTCCTTATTTGCCATTAGAGAGGTTGTCTCTTAGTTTGTCTTGCTAATTGTTGCCTTAAGAAGCAAACCTGGGTAGGCATGGTACATGCTTGCACCTTGCTAAGAGATTTGGAAAAGGAAAAGGATGGTGCTGGTAGTGATCGATTAGGATTAGCCTCTCTGTGATTGCAAACTTGATATTGGGAGTGGGTTATTCCTGGAAGAGATGGATGGGGGAGGAATACTTACATAGCGAACGTAGAGACAGGATCTGGTGATTGGCCTCATCTGGAGTACTGTGTCCAGTTCTGGGCTCCCCAGTTCAAGAAGGATGAAGAGCTACTGGAGAGAGTCCAGAGGAGGGCTACAAGGATGGTGAGGGGACTGGAGCATCTCCACTACGAGGAGAGGTTGAGGGAACTGGGCTTGTTCAGCCTGAAGAAGAGAAGGCTGCGAGGGGACCTTATAAATGCCTACAAATATCTG
>Ga0065711_1048554_pt1 | contig 11752 bp, 7 predicted proteins | sample Hoacrofraction12_FD_59098 | JGI IMG/M metagenome (GOLD analysis project Ga0065711, IMG submission 59098) | Hoatzin crop microbial communities from Cojedes, Venezuela - Epithelial fraction 12 v2 (version 2) | ecosystem: Host-associated > Birds > Digestive system > Esophagus > Crop | place... | reverse complement strand
GGTGCTCCAGCCCTCGGATCATTTTTGTAGCCCTCCTTTGGACCCGCTCCAACAGTTCCATGTCCTTCTTGTGCTGAGGGCTCCAGAGCTGAACGCAGTACTCCAGGTGAGGTCTCACCAGAGCAGAGTACAGGGGCAAAATCACCTCTCTCGACCTGCTGGCCACGCTTTGCTGTCCTTACCTAGGCTGTTTGTTTCAAAACGAGTCCGGATACCCATGCTGTGTACATATACCTTTAAATGCAAGCCGTGCGAAGGTACCGCAATAAAAACAGAATTCCATCAAGTCTTCCAGAAACACCCCACCACAACCACACAGCTGTGAAAACGTTAGTTTAAGGAATAAACTAGGAGAAGGTAAAACTACGAAAAGATTATCTGGAACAACTTGTCAGGGTTTTTATGCTCCGTTAATCTACTTGTAAAAGCTGTGTCTGAAAAACCATGAACATAATACCCCTCAAAAAATGTAAGTACTGTTCAGGCACAGATATGTTGAGATCACTGCTAAAACCTTGGTTTATTTTTTTTAAGTTACATGACTCTTCCTGGGGAAGCATTATTGGAGCTGTGCGAAAACCTCTTTTCTGCATAAATCCTTCCATTGCTGCTAAATGAAGCCTAATCATTTAGAGTCATCTCCCCACTGCCAGTGGTTTATTCATGGTTGATAGCCTGACTCATCAACTCTCCTGCTGAAGTCTGGTTTTACAATGAAAGCTTTTATTCAAGAAGATGAAGGGAAGAAAATTCTAACAATTCAATTTCTGGGATTAGTAACCATTTTTGAAATGGCACTGCACTCAGTATTTTCTTTTAGGAAATACTCTGGTTCAGGAAAACCTTTATCATAGGGGGTGATTTAACATCTTCAAAAGAAGATGAGTAAGTGAGTGAGTTTTCTCATAGGCTTATGTAGAGGAAATAATGTTTATCTATAGATATATTTGAAGTGCCTTATACAGACACTTGGGCCTAACATACGGATCCTAATACTTTTTCTAAAATAATGTTCTACTGTAAGGAAACCGCTGAACGGTGACATCCCAAGGAATAAAGCTGTGGAATGAAAATAAGTGTATTGGTTCTATGGTCACAGCTATCACATTACATTTGTGTCACAGGACTGTACAGTCTTTAACAGAAAGAAGGACAAGACCCATACTCCAGTCAAAATTAAACAAGACCCCAACATTTACAGAGATCTTGGTAGGTTCTTTAGTAAAAATGTTCTGGTAGTCTTCACGGTATAATGGTGTAAGCGCAGTAACAATTCCTGGGAAGTTATTTTTGTCAGATCAGTTCATATCGATGGAAAAGCAACAACTTTTTTAATCCAGAATGCCTTCATCAGTCACTGTCAGTGTTTAGAACAACCTTTTGTTTGTTCTGGTAGAAAAGTGAAGGCACCTAGTCGCTCGTGTTTTTACAGAGGTGTCGCTTAGATTTTCTTAGCAGAGGCATGCTGAAAGCTGTCCCAAAGACTCTAGCTGGGAATGAGTACCTCACATGTTGGTTTGAGTAAACCAATGCAAGCAAGATGGGTTTTTTAGCCACCTTAATCTCTCAGGAACTATTAGATACAGAAACTTGCACACCTTAATAATGCCAGCTTCTGTTTTAAGCTAAGGATTCTCAGAGTGCTGACAGATGCTCTATCAGGAGACGCTTATATTGACACTGTTAAAATTATGTTTAATAAGTAGTAAGGATTCAGAGGAGCAAGAAGGCAAAACTGGAAAGGACAACCTCAGACATGAAGAGACCGCATGTGGTTCAGAAAGAATCAATATTTGTAACTGATTACTTTGACTTTTTTGGGTTTTTTAACAAATGTGTATTTGCTACAATAGGACGTCTCAAACTCTGTGGACATAGAGTTTGATAGGAGTTGATTTTCACAAGCATCATTGTGTGCATATAGGTTACTACTGGCCATGACTGAAGATTTTCCCATACGTGTTCTATAGTTATTAAAATACTTCTAAAGTTGTCACTAACCAAAACATTCTTTTTTTTAAAAAGAAAATTAACAAATTAACTGGTCCAAAGTGACAAAAATTTTTCAGTTTTGATTTTTTTTTTTTTTAATCCGGAAGAAAATGTTCCAGTAGAAAATTGTCAACCAGCTGTAATAACATATACATATACAAAAATTACCCCTGGACATTTATGAGAATCAAGTGCCTAAGCCATGAAATGAGAATAGGTTGGACAACGTATTGAAATTTATCTTCTGGAGTAATCTACCGGAGGAAAGACCTTCAATAATTACCAGTTAAAAGAAGGACCGATAATATGTCATCAGGAAGATAAAATCCAACAATTTCAATCTAAAACTCTTCCTTCCTGTCTGCCTCCTCTAATTTAATCTTTTCTCATACTTTTCTGTCTCATATGCATTGTTTCCTCACTGCTTTTGCTGGCTCTGCACACTGCAGAAGGCCAGCAAGTGCTCCTTCTGGCTAACCAAAGGGCCAAAGGGCAAGGTACAAAAACATTTACTAAGTGGTTAGTTAACACACATTCTTTTTTCCAGAGACCACTGTAATCTTACTTGAGGCTAGCAGGTACTTGTCTGTGATCCCCATTTAGTCTGAGCAGAAGGCCAATAAACAAATTGTTTAGGAAAACCTTTGATCTGCAGATCATTTCAAGCAGCAACTCAATACACCTAGGGGACTTGTTATTTTCCTTTAGAGAATCCACTTTATGCCCTTTCAAAGCCTCGTCTATGGTTAAGAGTTGAGCTAAACTCTAAGGTGAGACCTAGCAGTTTTTCTTTCACAGGAACACTCTTTTTTTCCATGCTGGTATATGGTATGTTCAGCACAATGCAGAAGTGTGGGGGGAAAATAAGCAAAAAAGATTTGGCAAGGCGTACTCACCACAACTCAAATTGTTTTCTGCTTTCAGTGCTGAAGTTGGAATACTCCAGAATTCATTTTCCCAGTCTACAATGTTTCCTTTCACATCGCAGCTGAGGTTGGCCAGTGTTTGCGCATTCATGGTGAAATTCCAGAGGCGGAAGTTGTAAATGTCTCCATTTAGAGAGCTCACTTCGTTGCTGTTAGAGCCCAGCACCAGCCTCCCATTTCCAGGGATAACTTTGCCAAAGATACCTGGACAGTACACTGTATGATAGGTGCTTTTGGCATATATACCTATACTGCCCGAGAAGCTGTCCCCTATGACACAGAGCTGTTGAAAGGTTCCCGTAAAAAACTCTGAATTTCGGGGCAATGCATTCTCAAGGATACACTGCGTGCCTGAAATGGACAGAAAATGGCCTTTTGTGGTCTTCCCGAAGCTGAAGAATTCTGTCGACAATGTATCAGTGTAGGAGAAAACCTTCCAGTCATCATTGTCATCGCTGCTGCCCTTGGTCGCTTCAAAGCACAGTGTAAACTGGCTGAGCTCTGGCACTGAGACAGTCTCTGCCACGGACACAATGTCGATGTCAGGAACCTGGGGAATGATGACTTTCTGATTCCTCAGAGACACAGCGACTAGAACCAAGAGCAGATAAATAAATTAACAAGAAAACAAATTCATCATATAGAAATAAATGCAGACTGGCAGCAGAGGTTAAAGTAACATTAATTAAATCAAACATTCATCAGGTGGTATTTATTGCTGTAATATACCAATAGCACACATGAAGGGGAATTTAGCTTGGGAGAGCACTCAGCTGAAAATATGTAGAGTTCCTTTTCAATGGCACGCAGAATGCTGTGCTACACACAGTTAACAACCCCTCGAGTTGCATTAAGAGGAATATTAGGACATGCTACCTAAGAACTTCCAGCTCTGCCTCAGCTCACTTCATAGAAATTACTACTCGTTCATCTAGTAAGGATGCATTAGGCAATGGAATAAACCAGCTATTTGAAAAGAACAGTATGACTTGTTTTTAAGATGTATTATTTTAATTACTTGTATGCATGACTGCATTACACCAATGAAGTTCAGGCCTTGCTTCTTTTAAACACTGCAATAAAAGAAAGCCCCCACTATATTCATTGGCAAACTGAAGCCTTTTCTTCCTGAATTCAGCTAATGGGTTTCTGCAAAGCATTAGGCATCTTTTCATTTTGTCCCCAGCAGCCTTCTGGCTGAATACTGCAATCACGTGTTTATGAATATTTATATTCAAGCTGTTCACTATTTGCTAATATTTGGGTCAGCAGTTTTGGATTTTGCACAAGCATCTAGATATGACTAGTCCTGTTGCAAGTATGTACTGCAGTAAGGGTATTTAGGCATAGGCAGAATGACTGTCTCTAATCGAGTATTCTCATTTGCACTGGCAAAATGGCAGTCAACAAATGTGAAAAACAGTATCACACGACATGTGCTTTTTCTCCGTGAGTGTATTAATGACAATTCTGTTTGCTTTACTTTGGAGAGCATTATTTTTCCAAACAAAGTGTCAATATGCTCAGTTTTATTGGCGTATTTACGGCAGCAAAATTCTTCTAGTAAATTTCTTCACAGAAAGAAACTTCAGGTTATCAGTCATGCAAAGGCATCAAGGTCAATAACACCAGACTGTAGCAGCCCTTGGTTTTAATTCTGCCTCCACAGTTCTGTGGCAGACTACATCTCCAGCCAAAGTCTTTTACCTCTTTTACACACTTTCACAGTGTACATGCTGGAACTGAAATCGGTTTTTACTAGACCTGAAGAATAACTGCTACAGAAATTAATCCCTAGTCTCCTCTGGGATTTTTAAGAGATGCCACAACACATACGTTAATTACTACACCTATTCCCGTCTCAGAATGAAATAAAAACCTTTCAGTCTGAGAGGGTGAGGCATGAGAGGGAAGGGTGACTGTCCCGCCACACTTAGGAAAAGAGACAGATCTGTGCGGTATGAGGATTCTGCATAGACTGTGGGATTACACTTTCCCTTTGCCAGCTGCTTGGAAAGACTCTGAGCTCCAAACTACCATATTTGGATATACACAGGGACATAATCTGACTAATATATTATATACTAAAACAACATAAAGTATTGCACATTATCCACCAACCCAGCAACTAGAGAATGGGAAGGAAGAGAAAAAAATACTGGGCCTTTATAGTTACTGGATTTACTTCATAGATTTTTTTTCTTCTCAAGGGCAAAAGTATGTTGTAACAATTTTATAGATAGAAAATGCGTTCAACTTTCCATTGAAAACAGGGGCTTTTTTTTCATGGGTTAATTATACTGTAAGCTTCTGTATGTAACATGGAAAGTGTTCCAGAAGAAGTATATTCAGGACTTGAAAAAGAAGAAAACTAATTAATTTGAGCACTGTCCAGCCTGTGTTAGGGTGGTCAGGAGAGTTATGGACCACCTGGTCACATTTAAACAGTAAATCAAGAGAAATAAAAACAGGGAGGATGTTGCCTTGGTACTGAACAAGTCTACTAACATTGCTGTACTCATCTGAAAGATTTAACCATTGGCACCTTCCCAGTACAGTTGAAAGGACAAAATTGACAAGTATTTTGTCTGTATGGAGAAAACAGAATCCTGCCACCAACATTTAGTGCAGATCTCTTTATTGTTGCACAGCCAGTCATGATACTGATGAATTTCAGATGGTAGTACTGGAGAAACTGGTTACTCTCTGGGGAAGAATATACACATATTCTTGGAATATTTACCCAAGTGTTTAGACTATTTTCAGAACGATGTTAAATTGTTTCTGTTAGGAAGATAACTGGATTACAACGAACAGGGGTTTTTTTTGGACACGTTGCTATTTACTCATGAAGAATGTACAAAAGTCTTGGCAGCCCAGACGCAACTGGAGTGACCAGCAACAGGCAGCTCACTGCTCTGAGATCCACATCTGGTTTTACAGGAGTGCTGTGGAGACGCCAGCCCTGCCTCTGCTGCTTTTTAAAGCCCCTAGCTTACTGCAGCTCACTGGCTCACATCTCATACACCCCTTTACACATAAACAAGCTGGGAGTCCCTAGACTGTATTTTACAATCCCTTGCAGGGAAAACGTCTTTCCTGCCTATTGATGAGCTTTTCAGCATGGTTCGGTGCTTGAGTGGTGGCTTTTGCCATTCCTACCTTTACTGCTTTCATCTGCCCTTTCACTGATGCTGAAGAAATGCACCAGCTTCAATGAATGAGGTCTGCAAGTGCCTACATACCAAATACCTGTTTGAGAGGTTTTTGTTACTACCACACAAAATTGTGCTTTTAAACTGGGCTACTACAGTACTACTCAACTGTGTGCTAATTTTACATGACATTGTCTCAAGGACTTCTGTACTAACCGAGGTCTGTTGGCTCTCCTTCCTCCCCATTTGGTGACTGAGCGACTTCTACTCACCAGTGGAGCTATTACTTATGCAGTTAACTACTACCAGAAAATCATGTAACATGCCAGCTCTTCAGCTGGTGTAAACTGACATAATTCCCCCAAGAGTAGCAAAGCTGCATTAACTCAATCAATGCAGCTGAGGATATTGCCCATACATCTGCTGCTGATGTGTTGCAGGAGGTGACAACCTGGAAAGCCAGCATTTGTGAGGGTGGCCAACTTGTTATGAATAACAGGACGTGCCTTGTGAAACTCCGTTTGAAACCGCTCTTACGTAAGACCGAGCAGTCACACAAAAGCTGTTCTATTCTCGGCTAGTTCCCTCCCACAACTCAATCTCTTATATTTGTCTTTCCCCACATATATTTTGTCTTGTGTACATATTGTATATTAGGACACACCATTAATGTCTTTTAAAATGCTATTTCTAGATAGCAAATTGCTGTGTGTCTTTGAACAGCCCTTTACTTCCCAACTTTGCATTACTTTGTCAAACCTAAAATTGAACAAACTACTTAATTTTAGTATTTGCATCGAGCATATCTGAAAAATGAAAGAAAATATGACTATAACACTGTTCCGCTTGCTTTGGGAGAAATTAATGATTTTGCCCAGCTATCATATTTGTAGCAGTAACAATGGTGTCAGCTTGACAAAGGAGCTTTGAAACCCCATTGGGGAACTGAAGCTAGGGGGTTTGCAATCTCTCCAATGGCTTTGGGAACTCTTTGCAAGGACAGGAGAGCATAGCACTGGCATCTGCCCTGCAGATACATCGTCATGTCAATGTGTGCGTGCATTGATGTCCTGTTGTCTGCATGCTTTTATGACTTGAAAGGAAAGCAGTACATCATCCCTCGGGTTAAATGTTTCCATGATTTTTGTCTGTAACTATCTTCTGAACCCAATGTAATTGCACAACTGTGGGCAATAAGCAGAATACAGTTATAATCTGCCCTAGATGCATGCAGCCAGCTCTCCTGGGATTCGCAGTCAAAATCAAGATGTCAGGTGAGAGTTACAGATTTGGAGTAAAGAAACAAAATTCAGTAGCCTTAGTCTAGATGGTGAAGGTCACTGACACTTTTACTCACACTGGAGAGCAGTTTTATTATTCAAAATGAAAGGATATCTTCCAAGACTATTTAACTGTAATAGTGCTATCCATGAACATAAGGTACTACTCAATTTGGCATGGAGGTAATCCTTTTGCTTCCATAAAACTACATTACCTATAGGTATATATAGACAAATGGTTCTTTGACTATGTCTATGGACCTTTCCTCTCTTCCTTGTTGAACACATCTGAGGGCAACATTGCATCTTTCAATTCCAATTGTAAGTCGTCTTATCCCTTACAGTCATACTTAAACATTAAAATACGAAAGAGGAATAAAGAAGTAAATCATTATGCATGATCTGATTGCATACAATTTTTTATGATCCACTTGATTTTATAACTTCTTACAATACAGCAAGAGCTGCTATTTTCAAATAGAGAAACCTTTCAGAAAATTTGCTTCCACTTTCAGAAGAGAAGAGGTGCTCCTAGAATTATTACTACTTTCTTTATGTCAGAATGAAAGGACCTCAGCAGAAAAAGTATTTTCAGCTCCTCCTGACATAACATTTTCTTTTCAGAACTGCATACAAATTTTGCTGGCATAATCAGGACTACTTTTGTGTTATGATTCCTGGGGGTTCTTATTTTAATTATTTTAAAATATATTATATGTATAATAAAGTGAAAAAAAATCATTAGCAAGACGTGCTTGTGGCTGAAGACATAACTGCAAACCTCCCTGCTCTGTATTTCTACAACAGCCACCCAACCAACAAAACATATGTGCACTACACTAATATAAATGCTTAGTACTAGTATTCAGTCTAAGGTGTGTGACTTCAACAAAAAGCAAGCCTACTGAGAGCATGCAACTGTAAACTATAACCCTGAAATGGAACGAATGGTGAGTAGCATACAGGGCCTGCAAGTGATCAACCTAATGCACTTTACTGTCGTGTGAGAGGAACTTCTAGTTAATGCTTTAAACAACAAATCAAATATCAATCACATGCTATTCGTACTCTTATTTTCTCCTAAAGGAAAAAGCATGAGTGTTCTTTTTTTGCAGTTGTTAGGCTTTTCAAAATCTAAGCATTGCTACGTATTTAAGGAAAAGCAAGAAAGGCCAAGGAACTGGAACAAAAAGGTAGCCATTTTGCCATGCCAGTTCATCCATGGCAGCTCATTCTAGGGGCTGGAAGAACCCCTGCAAAAGTTCTGCCTTCTGCACAAACTCCTCCCCGCTGTCAGGTGGTTCTCTGGGCCAGAGGTCTGGGCTGGCCTCGTTTCTAGCTCGACTAAGTTACCTCTTATGCTCTCCTAGAGGTTTCTATGCCCCTCTGAAGGTACCCTGACTTGAAGGACAGGTGTTTTGGTTCCAAACCCACCAGCACAAGCCTTCAGGAAGAGGCACTGCTAGGCTTAAAATCTTTCCATGTGAAAAGTTTTTCTAACATGCTTCACGTTCTTTCCCACAATAAAATAATTTATTTTCATCCACAGAAAAATAAATCAGTTAAAAAAAACATACGACAAACAACTTGATAGTTTTACCCTGTAGCATCCCCATCTCCTGTTTCCCCTTCCCCTCTCATGAAGGAATTGATTCCTTCAGTAAATGTCATTCTAATCCTTACGGGACATATCTTACCTACATCTATAAGAGGGATTAAATGCTTTGGGTTTACTTACTTCGTACATAGCTGGCATTAAAACCTTTCTTTTGGATACTAAAGTCGCTTTTAAATAACACGATCATTTCATTTCCGGTAGAGTTATAGGATAATCCTTTGGCAGTGATGCCACACAGGTTCATTGGGCTTTCTCCATTGTCTAATGTCAGTGAATCATAAATGCAGCCTGGAGCTTCTTCAATGTCAAAATCGATAAATGTTAGCTGTATGATGAATCCATGAGGTGCTCGGATGATCCACTTGCATGATTGGCTGTTGGGATAATCACTGGGGAAGCATGGAGAAGTGAAAACTCCAGAGGGGTCAGTCAGCACAATCCTACAGTCGTAGCATCCATGAGCTGGCAACAAAAACAGAGAAAGGCTGGAGGTCAGGAAGAGAGATAACAGGAAAGGAATCATCAACATAATACCTACAGAAAAACACAAACAGAGATGGGAGGAAGAAAAGCAGAAAAACACCTGATTTCTAGTGGGCAAAATGCTGGAGGAATAGTAAAGCAGAAGAATATTTTATGTAAGAAATCCTACAAAAAAATTTTTGTTTCTAAATATTAGTTTGTGCACACAATATGTATTTGCTGTGTATATTGACCTGACAAATGCAAAGTGAAAGCAACGTTTTTGAATTCAGAAAGGCAAATGAATTCTTAAACTGCAACTTCTAAAAATGACTGGTATCATTTACATTTTTGGCTGCTGGTCTGATGCTGACCCATGGCTATTCCAGCAGAATAGACGGGTTGAAGAGCGGCAGAAGCAGCAGCTCTGCAGAGCTCTTGGAGGTTAGTCATCAGCATTTCCGGCAAACGCTCTCCACATCACCCAGAAGGGTAGCAGTGAGCTACTGGCTTTTGAATCAACAGCAAATTACTGCACTCTTCCCATGCTGACTCAGCTCCATTGACATATTCGTGACAGTCAGGCTCTAAGAAATTCTTATCCTATTCCTCATACTCCTTTGTTCACCTGCTGTGCTTATCGACGAGAATTGCAGGCCCAGATAGTCCCCAGGGCTCGGTTTCTTGTTTGGTTTATGTTTCCTCATTTATCATATATTTACTTAGTGTATTATATGATATAATTACCATGAACTGCCTGCTGCTAAAATCTGTAACAGTTTGCCAAAGCAGCACTGAAAAAACTAGGTGGGAACTGAATATTGCCTGCAGATAACCGAAGAAACTAACTGGCACATATACGCTGAATTACTTTGCAAACATTTCATTAGGCCACAATCCTGCATCAAGTGCTACAGATATGAAAAAAACAGGACAACGCGAACACGCATTATTAGTTGCCTGAGCTAAAAGTAACTAAAAAAGTTGTCAAGTTGTCAACTACACATGGAGCAGCTATAAAACAGGAATAAATGCAAGAAACTTCTCCAAAGAGCTGTTTCCACTGCTTGGGTCCTGATACTGTTCAGTCATATTCAAATGGTGTTTGGCCTAAGCAAATGGACCCTGACTCTGTGAAGCGGCATGGCAAAAAAAGAAGCAGTTTATATCTGCGGGGAGAACTGCGAGGTGTATTTTGCAGAGTTTTTATAATTTTTATTCGCAAATCACAAATTCCTATGGCCCCAGAGAGGTAAAGAGACTATTAATTAATTGGGATCTCAGAGCCAAATACAGGCTGTTTACATTAGAAGAGATCAGCAGGATGTTTATTTGTTCAAATGAGAAAAAAAGATTGAACAATTCGTAGGTAGCTTTGGGAAGAAGTGGTGCTCACGATATTGGAGAACTTGATCTGTGTAGTACAAAAGGAACCTGTCCACTCTCAACTTCTCTGCAAAACTTCAGTCAGAGGACCATGCTCACCTGCCCTGAAACCCTGCTGTTCCATTTATTAACCAGAGAGGGAATATTAATTATTAGTAGGGTGACTATAAATCCTGCAGTTATACAAAGAGGTGACAGCTTCATCCAGTGGGCTTTGCACAGATAGGTATCAGTTTTCAGAGTCTCACCCTAGACTGAGAGGAGGAGGAACAAGAAAAGCAGGCTCTAAGCCACTGCAGTCTCCTAGTCCAGGGCGAACGAGCCTCTGCAGGGCAGCGCAGCCATAAGAAAAACGGCTCCGGCTGGAGCTACCTCCAGCTGGAAGGCTCAGTGACTCCTGGTCCTGCTTTCCTTAGGATGAGGGCTAGAGGGGCTGAGGATTTGGCAGCATGCCGCACCCACTCTCCTACCCACGCCTGCCAGAGAAAGAAATGACACAGAGCTATCCGGGCAGCTGAGAGCTTTCCCTGTGCACCCAGATGGACCTGAAGCCAGCGACTAAGCTATTAAGTGATGTAAATACATACAGAAACATGGGTGTTACTGTACACTCATTCAGCCTCGGACCCCTGAAGTAAATCTTAAGGGCGCTATAAAACATTGCTGAACTAGAAAAAATATGCCACTTGTCAGTAAAAGTGTATCTCTCGAATTGGTAGATTACATTCAACCTGAGACTGGAAAAGTCAAATTTGTCCATTAGAAAGAACACAGACATTCTTAAGAGAAGCCTGCCTTTATTAATTCTATTGATCATCATCAGCCAAAACAGGACTCGGCTCTTCTAGTTATCTCTCTCTTGAGTATTTGTCATCATTTCTAAGCTGTGTAAAAAAAAAAAAAAAAAAACCACGGGTCAGTGCACTTAAAATA
>Ga0065711_1048553_pt1 | contig 11752 bp, 8 predicted proteins | sample Hoacrofraction12_FD_59098 | JGI IMG/M metagenome (GOLD analysis project Ga0065711, IMG submission 59098) | Hoatzin crop microbial communities from Cojedes, Venezuela - Epithelial fraction 12 v2 (version 2) | ecosystem: Host-associated > Birds > Digestive system > Esophagus > Crop | place... | reverse complement strand
TCTGGCCCCATCCTCCTGACACCCACCCTGCAGATATTTGTAAGCATTTATAAGGTCCCCTCTCAGCCTTCTCTTCTTCAGGCTGAACAAGCCCAGCTCCCTCAGCCTTTCCTCATAGGACAGAACGCTCCAGTCCCCTCATCATCTTCACAGCCCTCCACTGGACTCTCTCCAGTAGCTCCTCATCTTTCTTGAACTGGGGAGCCCAGAACTGGACACAGTGCTCCAGATGGGGCCTCCCTAGGGCAGAGTAGAGGGGGAGGAGAACCTCCCTCGCCCTGCTGGTCACACTCCTCTTGATGCACCCCAGGATCCCACTGGCCTTCTTGGCCAATTAAAAAGTTCTTAAGATAAGTTAAATGATAAAAAGTTATTTCTCAGTATACTAATCAAAGCAGGAAATATTTTATGGATTTTATTAACTGTAAATAACATGCATCTGGAATTCTGACAGCAGCATCGCACTGGTACACAATAACAACATTGCAGTGCTGCAATGTAAGGCTTATTTAGACCAACAACTTAGTTTAATTTTGCTAGTTGTACCAATTTAATCTTAATAACAAAACTGAAAACTCTGCACATTCAAAATATTCTAGAAAATGAGGGAATGACATTTTTTAAAAAGTTGCCTTTATAACAGTCCTGCTCTTCTGCTCTTGCGATAAACTTAACTGCAGTAGTTGCAAATCTTTATGAGCAAATATCTACATTAGTTCTATTTTTGTTCTTTCATTTTTCCTAACTTTTATTATACAGTAGTATAATGAGAAGAGGATACACTGCCTAAATTTTTTATTTCTATAGATCAGATTCTTTAAGGAACAGCAAGATCAAGAGATCTTCGGTAACAAATGTTTCCCTTACACATGATAATTGAGATGATTCAATTGCAGTTTCCCTGCTCTTAGTTCCATTACCCATTCTTCATCTTGCACACAACTGCAGCCCATGGCTGTACCCGCATTCTGAATTCCTCAGGTTTTGTAGAATTTAGTTGCACAAACTGAGAAAGTCTGAGCAACGGTCAAAGGAAGTTGTCAAAGATTTACAATTCTACCCACTTCAGACAGATTCTTTTAGAGGAACACCAACTTCTCCCATTTCCAAATTTCTCCAGCTACCTATCCCTGTCAAAAAGCAATCCTGCTTTATCAGTTAAGGTTTGAAAACTTATTCCAAAGTCCAGTGAGTAATGAAACACTTCAGAAGACCAAGATCCTTATTTAAATAAAGCTAAGTCTATTTCTGAGAATGAGGTATGGGATTTCTATCAGTTAAACTATAAACCAAACAAAAAAAATACACTATGAGAAGGGAACAAACACCAGAAAAAACATTTCAGCCCAGAGATTATTGAATGCAGCTAGAATTACAATCATCTAAAAGCAGAATTTTAGGACAATTTTGTAGATGCAACTGGTAGTTAGCATCTATAATTTAACATGGTACAACTGCAGGCAGCAATTAAAGCTTGAAATTTTCACTTTCCTTTCGCTATTCAACATTTATAAATAAGACAGCACAAGTAGCTTATCTGCTGCTGGCCAGTATCAGAAACAGGATACTGGACAAGTGGACCTTTAGGTCTGATACAGTACAGTCAATCTTGTGTACTTACACAATTCTCATTTTATTGAACCCTGTATTTTCCACTTTTTTAAAAAAGCAGCAAACAAAAAACACGTAAGCAATACATATTTTGGATTCTCCCAAAAGTAAACATCAGAATTTTCATGGAAAATTTCAGTCTTCTGGGATTTTTTTCATTCTGATTTTCCCAAGCAGCCATAATACGTGAGATTAAGGTTACATTGGGTTTATATATATGAAACCTTACACTGTTTTCAGAACTACAATTTTTAAAGCAAACTACTGCAAGTATTACAAAATCGTAAGCAAGTAGTTTAAGAGATGTTCTTAAAAACATCATTACGAGCAGTAAAACACACAAAGGTGGCAGAGAGAACTTAATCTCTAACAACTGTAGGTTTTTACTGGAACATGTGGAAAAGGTCAGTGCTACTATTAGGCAAGAGAAAGAAGAACGTAAGACATTATCTTTCTTACTCTAAATACACCTCTTCAAAATACATTAAGCAGTGAGGTTTTTTTATCCATTGGAAAAAGATATAGAGAAGACTCCTAAGGAAACCAGAAGAGTCAGAGAAGATGCAGCTGGCCAAAGTGAAGGTTTCAGCCAGGACAGAGAACGCCACAGCTCAGTCCTGCTCTGCATTGTGGCCACCCAGCTTACGCTGTCTGCCCTTTAAATAGGGCATGAAATGGGAAGTCTGGTGCGGAGCAATGCATTGGCAGCACTTACTCAAGTTTTCTTTCCCTTCATCTCAGAAATAAGCCATACAACTTGTCACTTTACTACCAGGGCAGGAAAACTGAACAAGATTAGGAGAAGGCACAGACGCTTCCTGAATCTTTTCAGCCAAGCAATCAAGTCTTCCCATCTCCTGCCCATGAGGAGAGGGCAGCAAACAGTGTCAGTGCAACAGCCCTACCTTGATACTAACCACCAACACGCCTCAACCCCTAACATATGCTATACGTTCCCAGCCCTGCCATTGCTTTTAAAGAGCTACAGCAGTGACATCATTTTTGCAATCATTTACACTGCATCACATTATTTAATGTCTTCATTACACTATTGTTTACACTGCCACTTACTGGCAATGTCTTAAGCAGCTTCAAAATAATACTCCTGGCTAACTTAAAATCTTTCAAATAATGGCAGAAGAGTGCAAAAACCAACCACCTCAACTTGTGGATATGTCTTCTGTTCACCACCACCTTCTCGTCACACTCTGACAAAGCTGTACTTCTCAATATCCTTCTCTAACCAAACACACCCCACAGAAAAACAGTAAGCTGATGTAATTAATATTTTTTGCTTAAGTGCAAGTAGCAATTGCAACTATCTGAACAAAGGGCAGAAGACAAGAAATTCTGGGTGTCAATGTACCAGTTGAAAATTACTTTAAAAGCACTAGGAAATTCTCACGCTCGATGTTTGTTGTAGTAATAGAAGTATCAGAAAGTAAACAGGAGAATGAACTTCGGATAATTCTTGTTTAGATGACACCTTATGAGAAACCTGGTCACAAAGAATTTCCATTTTTACAGTATCGATATTTAATACTTTAAGAATACTAATTGTAGGCTGAGTACCATCAAATCTGGAAGAGCTGTGAGAAACAAGAGGAACTGGACGTTCTGATCCATTCCATCAGCTGCCTATCAAACACCATCTTAAAACTACAGTAAAAAACAATGCAACTTGGCATTTTTCCCAAACAGCAATACAGACTATTACTTTTTCATTGTACTGGTTGTACTGGATACAGCTGGGATGGAGTTAATTTTCTTAATAGCAGCCCATATGGTGCTGTGTCTTGGATTTCTGACCAAACCAGTGTTGATAACACACCAGTGTTTTGGATATTGCTGAACAATGCTTGCACAGTGACAAGGGTTCCTCTCTTCCCCACTCTTCCCTGCTCCCCCTGCAGTGAGTAGGCTGGGAGTGGCAAGAAGTTGGGAAGGGACACAGCTGAACAGCTGACCATTGGCCAACGAGATATTTCATACCATGTAACATCATGCTCAACAATAAAAACTCAAGGTTTGGTCTTCCAGGGTAACCATTGCTCTGAGACTGGCTGGGCGTTGGTCTGCTTGTGGGAGTTGCGAGTGACTGCTTTTGCTTCCCTTGCTTTTCTTCTGTCCTTCAGTTATTAAAGTGTCTTTATCTTGAACCATGAGTTTTCTCTGGTTTGTCCTTCCTGTTCTCTCCTCCATCCCACTGGTGCAGGGGAGTGAACAAGGCTGTGTGGGTGCTTACCTAGCAGCCAGGGTCAACCCTGTATGCTGGTATTAAAAATTTTAGTTTAAAAATATTTACACATTTTAAAATATTTCAAACGTGGCATCGTTATTTTTTCTCACCTCTCCAGCTTTTGCACAATCTTTGGCTCCTTTGTGAAGGGCAGCCCAAGCATCTTCATATCTGAAAAGAAGATAGATAAATGACTATTCTTACTGCATTCCCCTTACAAAGGGAGAGGATTTCCCAGATGCCACCGTGCTTATGTTTACAGGGACTACGCGAAATAACAGTTTAAAAGGCTCTACAGTTCTTTTTGGGATTTACTGTTCTACCAAGACAAATATACAATAAGAAATATTTCTTTCAAAGAAAAAGTGACTTATGTTGTTTAACCTAAGAATTAAATGAACACAGCAATATTTATAAGACTACACATAAAAGCTTTAAGCACTACTTGGAACCCAATTTCATTAAGAAAATGAAAAAAAAATTTAACAATATATAATCACATCCCCCATCCTCCAAAAAAAGAGAATAGATTTTTTTTTGAAGATAAGAATACAAAGAAAAATTATAATGCAGGTAGCTTCTGTTACTTAGAAAAAATATGATTAAATATACATGGAATACACTTTATTTTCATGGCAATGACAGGCATACTGTCTCTATTATAACAGAATGAAGTAATATCAAATATGTAAAAGTTATGAAACATCATATTAAAACCACAGGCTGGGCCTCAGTGCTGGTCTCCTTCATCTCTGTGCATTAGACTATGAACTAAAGTCATCTTTTAAATGTTGCTTTTCCTCAAGAACTTCTGTTTCATTATCGTGACAGCACTTCAGGACTGGGCAAGCTTTAAACATATTTATCATTTGGTAACCACCTCCACTCTACTAACTCCAGAACGTCCAAAAAAACTATTAGTAACACCTTGATTTTCTTCTCATTTTCATAACATAATAAAGTTATTTCTGAAATTATAGGAAGCAGACGCTAACAAAGAAACGAAAGGTTATACCTGCTCAGTAACTCCAGTCCAGCAGAAAATTCTGGCAAACACTGAACAGTTCTATAAAAGAAATTACAAATATAGAAATGTTGTTAATGAATATAAGGCTGTGATAAAAAAAAATGTGTGCATGCACATCTGTGTTTGACAGATATGCTGAGCACAGAAATATTCCCTACTGTTCACAAACATTTTGTCAATGCTGGTTTAAAAGGCATTACACAGTGTATCTTACAAGTATATTCCAAAGCTAGGGTAGGGGGTTTTTTTGCCCCTTGTTATTTTATGCTAGCCCATTCTTACCTCTTTTTGACTATATCCAATAAAAACAACTTTTACAAGATAATTTCTTAATACAGTTAACAAACATGCCGGATGAATATTATTTTAACTTAAAACAGTGGACAGAAACATTCTGAAAATAAGACTACTACACAAGTTCTTTATGTCCCTCAATAAAATTATTGCACTTAATATATTCTACATTAAAAATAAATCCTAAGCTAAAGAACCTTTGCCAGTTTAATGCTCTAACGATCTCCTATGCATACATTTTCATTAGTAACAGCTTGAAATATAAAGGCAACTTACGATAAGTTAAAATTAACAATGCAGCACTTTTAAGGATGCATTACGTGAAGATCTTCACGTCATCCAACATTTCTCTCTTGGAAGATTACCAGAATAGACTGCTTTGCACTGTCATCCAAAAAATTTGAATGGAAAAAAATCAGGCACCATAAGTGAAGCCTTTTTTTCCTTAAACCAAGTGAAAAGTGAAAAGTGATAGAATCAGTGAGGTGGGAAGGGACCTCAAGTGGTCTCTAGTGCAACCTCCTTTTCAAACCAGAACAAGCTACGAGATCAGACCAGCTTGCTCAGGGCTTTGTCCAGTTGCAACATGAAAACCTCTAAGGACAGAAACTTCACAGGCTCTGTGAGCAACGTGTTCCACTGCTTGACTGTCCTCATGAGGAAAAAGCTTTTCCTTATAGCCTTTTCCTGTATGAACGTTTCTTGTTTCAACCTATGCCTATCACCTTTTGTGTTCCCACCACGTCCCTTCTCCTTGATAATCCCTTCATAGGTAATGACAGTCTTCTGTTGGGTGTCCCCAAAGCCACCTATTTTCCAGGCTCAACAAGCCCCAGTCTCAGCCTTTCCTCAGACACAAAAGTTCCAGCCCCAACCATTTTGGTGGCCTTCACTAAATTTGCTCCAGGTTATCAATGCCTTTCTCACGCTGGGGGCCCAAACTGGACACAGTAACTAGATGTGGTGTAAGCAGTGCTGAGTGCAAGGGATAATCGCTCCTCTCAGTCCTGCAGTCCTGTTCATACAGCCCAGAAAGCTGTTGGCCTTCCGTTCTGCCAGGCATGTTGCTGGCTCACATTCAGCTTGCCGTCTGCCAAGACCCCCAGGGTCTTTTCAGCAAAGCTGCTGCCCAGCTAGTTAGTCAGCCCCAGTCTGTATTGTTGCAGGGGATAATTTCTTCCCAGGGGAAGCCTTTGGATTTGTACCTTTTGAAATTCATGAAGTACCTCTTGACCCATACGGTCCTATGGGCTTTTAGGGATTGACTTCCCCAAATTGATCTTCATCCACTACTGGTCAGTCTCTTCCTTGAACCCTTTCACTAAGCACAAAGGACTGGGAGACCTTGTTTGTGAGGACTGAAGCAACAAAGGCATTGAGTACCTCAACAACATCTACGATTGCTGTCACTAAAGCATCCACCCCATTTATCAACAATCCCACGTTTTGTTTGTTCAGCCTTTTATTATCAATGCAGGGCTAGAAGCTCCTCTTCATGTCCTTGACATCTCTTGTAAATGTCAATTCTAGGTGAGCTCTGGCTTTCCTAAACCTATTCCTGCATGCCAAAGAAGTTATGAAGAGGGTATCAAGGAGTTATCCCTGACACCCTATCCTCCAGAACTCTTCTTGACTGCATCCTGCTGCATTGTCCTTTCAGTAAATGTCAAGAAAGCTAAAGGCTGCCACAAGAATGGGGGTTTAATGATACAGAGAATTCTTCAAGTTGTTTAGAGAAGACATCATCGATTCCCTGATCAGATGGTCAGTAACAAACTCCCATTGCAACACCACCCATATTGGTCAATCCTCTGTTCCTGACCCACAAGCTCTCACCCATCCTTACAATCAAACTAAGCTATCTTTGTCCCAGAACTTTATCAGCAAAGCAGAAGTCACCCTGGCATTCTCCTATTGCTGATGGTTCAATTGCTTCACCCAATGCTTTTCTCAAAAAGTGATGGACGTTTACAGTATACCGTACACCAGATGAATCAAAACATCATGGATTGAAAACATATACAGACGACAGTTGCCTAGAATAGTGTTACTCAAACTTTCACCCATTCTTAGTTAAGTTTCTGTGTCTTTGCAATACAACCAAGGACATACAGGACAAGAGACAACAGGCACAAACTGAAGCATAGGAAGTTCCGTCTGAACAGGAGGAAGAACTTCTTTACTTTGAGGGTGACAGAGCACTGGAACAGGCTGCCCAGGGAGGTTGTGGAGTCTCCTTCTCCAGAGATATTCAAAACCCGCCTGGACGCAGTCCTGTGCAGCCTGCTGTAGGTGAATCTGCTTCGGCAGGGGGGTTGGACTAGATATCTCCAGAGGTCCCCTCCAATGCCTACCGTTCTGTGATTCTGTGAACCAGTCTTGTGTTAAAAAACCTTTACATCCAAAACATCAACCTTCAGAATTTAATACAGTTTATTTCAGATGTCTTAGTATTTTGTTCAGGGCTTGTTTTAAAACTAACTTCTCTCTACACACTGTATTTTAGTAAAAACATGCTTTATACTAAAGCATATGTGAGCTTATTTGAAGAAGAAACATTGAAACACATCATTTACAGATGTTTAGTCTTTCCCCTATAGTTTACACAGGTTGAAAGAATGAACAATATACTAAAATGCACAGAATAAAAAACCCCCACCACAATTCTTACATCTTCTTGAAACAGATAACTGAAGTACTCCATTATGCATATATTTTCCACACTAAAAAGGCTCATATTTCTGTTCTTACACTAAAAAAAACCCTGAATTACAATTTTAGTACATGAGATTCACAGACTGTAAATAATAACATTTCAGGGTACTGCAACCTGAAACTTTTGTATAAAGTACTACAATAACATTGAATATTCACATAATTTAAATAGTCATTTATAAATTGATTGATGGCCATCAGAAATTGTTTAGGCCTATCAATGAACGTTCTATTAAGCAATGTATTTCCTCAATATCAGGGTTAAACTCTTCTGTAGTCAAAAGAATATTCTGCAAAATTATATGCAAATGTTCTTGTATCTGTCTCATATATATAAGCCACTTTCAAATTTGTCTTTAACAAGAGCATCCTAGACCAATGCTATGCATTAAGATGTTCAGAAGTACCTCTGTCTGCTTTTTTTTGCCTCTCTTGATTTGTCGCCCAAAGTCTTCAACCTATAAATCAAAACACAAAACCATCAGACATTTCCAACACCAAAACCAGAGAACAAATTGTTTGAACACATAATGTCTTAATTCCAGTCTATTACAGTTACTTTTCAGATGATTTTAGAAATAAATCCAGTTTCACTTAGTTTTGTGGAGATTGTCATATGAAATTATTTCCACCAACACTCCTTCTAAATGATGAGATTTTTCTACAAGCGCATCAAGCAATTGGGTACGAAAAGTTTGATGTCAGCTATACACCCAAAGTCATCCAGCTCTTGATACTGTTTCCTTAGCAGACAGGTATTAAAGATCTGCATAGAAACAACCAATCCAATCCTGAAGAACACCCTTTACAAGAAGGCATATGTGCCAAGAAAAAGCATGATAGTCACATAGAGACATTTGTACCCACTTGCCATAAGTCTGCCAACACAAAACTAGAACGAGCACAACTTTTCTTCTGCCAGCTATCAGAATCTCCAGCAGCATCACCACAATGTGCCGCTACTGAGCACATCTAAGGCTTGTTTCACCTATGGCTAATTTCAAACTGACTAGTATCCTGCTCCTAAAAACAAAAACAAACAAAAAAACATCAAGCCGAAATCATCAACAAACACCCTCCCCCCCAACTCTTTTCCAATTTTTATTATTTTTCAGTCAACTCATATATGCTAGTCAAGTTGGCACGGCAGAGTGAGAACCAAAACCTCCAGCTATTCTCTGACCACCAAGATGAGGGATGTCCTTAAGCTCTTTACTCTTTGGAGTCCCAGCTGTCCCGGACAGCAAGGGTTAGGAGGAAATAAAGGACACACAGACCTGAGCAAGAAGGAAACGAGCTATGAGCTCCAAAGATATCCTCCAGACACGACACAGAGATATGTAAACCTGACTGACTGAGAAACACTCTAATACAGAGATATTCAGGCAGCTTCTAGGGGTGAGCTCAATCACTCCCCCAGTCTTGACTACCACCAGTTTCCAGAAACTCAAAGAAGAAACCTCAAAGCTCTACAGCAAAATAGGTGGTTGACAGTCCGAGAAAAGGCATGATAAGGCAGGTCTCCACTCCCCATTAGAGAGCTGTTCATAACAGCCAAGCCAAGCAGCAACAACCATAGCCCACTGAGGAAGAACACTGTTGCAGAAACCTCTGCAGTTTGCACTCCTCCGTCACGCTCCCCAGCCTGCACCCCAGGCTGTAGCAGCAGCACTCCTCTGCATGCAGGGACTGAAGGGAACGCTGGGTCACAACTACCAGTTCTCTCACTAAAATATCTGCCAGGCAGTCAGAGGTAAACGTTAAAGGATTTATCACTAGGCTACACAATATTGGCTTCCTTTCAGCAGTGTTCTCTGTACAAAGCAGAGGTAGTGTGAGCCACATCACTCAAACTGGCAGAAGAACACAAATTACTGCCTGAGCACAGACAAACACAGCTCACTCTTCTGTTGGGGATTTTTTCTCCTCCACCAAACAATTGCTTGCATGTAAGTGGGTCAAAATGTAGATACCTCACTCACAAGATGCACAGAAGTAGACAGAAGACACAGCTGAGCAGGGGAAAGAGGAGCTCACGTCCTTGTACACAGAAATGACTAATAACCCTAAACTGCTCTTTCTTTAGATCACACAACCCCACATTTAATTTTTTCTTTTAATCAGCTGTACATAAATATTCCATTATTCCTTTGGAAGTTATATTCTTTCTGTAGAAGCCCTGGAAAGGCTTCTCCCACTCTTTGTTTCAAGATATCCAACTGTTCCACTTTGCAAGCATTCACATGTAGTTAACAAGTTGGCCACAACTGGCCCAACATTCTTGATGCCACAAATACCAGAAATTCTTTGGGTTTCGACCATTTTGAGATAAAATCTTAACAGTGTAACAATGACTTCTATTACCACTTTGGTTGGGTAGGGAACGGGGTAGTCCAGAGTACTATGGCATTGCAGTTGCATCGTCTGTGAAGTGAAAGGGGGAAAACCAGGACAACTCATGTTCTGGCCTGTATCCACAGGGACACTACAGGAAAAACCCTGATGCTTTCCATGCCCTCTGCTAGTATGGATCCAAGATACAGGTTCCCAATGGCAACAAAGAATACAACCCAGATAACAAAAAAAAAATTAAAGACAGGACACTCCAAGAAGGGCACATTAACAAAGCTGCTAAAACACAAAGATGGAAATGATGAAATCAGAGACTGTTCTCAAATCAGAACAAAACACTACAATACAAGGAAGAAGGCAAATTAAAGACTACATGGAAACATACTGACTCCACTGCAGCAACAGAGGCAAATACAGAGTTAAATGACCATCGGATCCAGCATGTTACGATCTTTCTGTTGCCCTCTTTCATCACATGAAAAACACCTTCTTCAAGAGAGCCTTACACTGCACTGAGGCATCACATCCTGTGAGAAATCCTAAAAATAACAGGAAAACAGAAAGACCGCAATAAAGCAATGTCTTTGTCTGTATTCTTAAGACATTTTAATATTCAATTACTGTTTGTTTAGATGAGACAGAAAGCACACAAGCAGTTTATCTGGTTGACTGGTGGCTTATTCTATCAATTTCTCTGAACCATTGTATACTGCTGCAAATAAGTCATTATGAACTATTTATTTTAAGTTTTTGGAGTATAAACACAGACATCCATCACTACATATAAACATTTACCATAGGAGTATTACAAGGCAGTCTCAACATCGCCAAGGACCAGGCAGCATTTCAAAGCAATCAATGACAACACAATCCTCTCCTGTGGCTCATTACGAGCCAGCAGTTTTGCAACCCAGGCGTGACCTTGTTCTCCCGCCATCCACCCACTTCCAGTAATGCTCATCTGGAGTACCTGCTGGTACTAAAAATAGCCCTGACATGGGGCCTAGCTGAAAAAATCTCTCACTTGTGTGGCAATATAGGGAGAGTATCTTTCTATTTCTTAACGTAAGCAAGGAGCTGCTCCTTCTGCTTCTCCCAAGCTTCTTCTCCCTGCGTGACGGCAATTCCTCTCCCAAGGAAAGATGAGCTTTCCTCCGGCCAAGCAGAGTACAGCGATGCTCTTTATGCCATGACTCCCATCCACAAAACCCTGCAGGTCAACGACTTCATAAAAAATTCAAGCGCATTAATTGACCCCATTCACTTCTTCCTCATTCTCTGGAAACAGCAGCTTCTCTCTCTCTCTGTCCTGACCGCAGCAGCCTCCCCAGCGCCAAGGCCCCGCTTCCCCCGGCTCCCGGCCGCAGCTGCCAGGGCCGCTCAGCCCCGCCGGGACAGGCTTCGCGGAGGGGACGGATCAGACCCGGCGGTGGATCAGGCCCCGGGGCGGCGTTCCCAGCCCGTCCGGCAGGTGAGGGGAGCCCCGCCACCGCCGGGCACCCTCGGCGGGAGGG
>Ga0065711_1048552_pt1 | contig 11752 bp, 15 predicted proteins | sample Hoacrofraction12_FD_59098 | JGI IMG/M metagenome (GOLD analysis project Ga0065711, IMG submission 59098) | Hoatzin crop microbial communities from Cojedes, Venezuela - Epithelial fraction 12 v2 (version 2) | ecosystem: Host-associated > Birds > Digestive system > Esophagus > Crop | place... | reverse complement strand
GCCATCCATCGACTCAGGAGGGGTGAGGAGAGAGGTTGCCAGTGAAGACTGAGGCAAAATAATCTTGTCATAATCTTGGAGGAAAGGCTGTAAATATTGGATTAGGAACAAAGCAGTTCAATGTCTATCTAGGATGGCACTTGCATTTTGATTCTAGTTTGGGTTTCAAGTAGATGATGTCTTGATTGTCTTGTGCATTTTGTATGATTTTAAATTTGTAATGGACTGAATTGTATATAAGATTTACAGAGCTGGATGTATCCATACGTTTGTGTGTGTGTGTCTTTTGTGACTCAGGAGAGTCTTCACATTATCAAATAAAATTCAGCAATGAAAACTCTATCCATTTTGCTATCTCACCTATCTTGTATGCATCAGGGCAAAACCACAACCTTTAGAAAAAAATAATAAAGAAAAAAGAAACAAGAAGGAAGGATATCTCTTCCTCTCTGTTCTGAGAAAGCTTTTCACAAGTAAGTTTAAGCAAAAAAAAGAAGAACTTTTCAGTTTTGACTAACTGGAGTATTGTGATGAAAAATAATGTTTCATCAAAAATTGTCAACCTTGTTTTGCGTTGACAGATAGAGGATGGAATGAACCTTAACAATAAATGTTTTGCATCACTATAGACCATAATTAAAAATAAAATTAACAAAAACCCTGCAAGGAAAACTGCAGGAGACAGGCTGCTCACAGTTTCCTTGCCAGGAGATTTTAATTTTTCGATTCCTGCTGAGACAGCTGAGGAATCGTGAAGGACTAACTATGTTGAATGTCTCTTTTAGCTGACTGAGATGCAAAAAGGTTAAGAATACAGACCATGTGACAACTCTGGACTAATTTTGTTATTAGGTCACCCCTCCTGGAGGTATTTCAGGGAACCCTGTGGCTTTTCATGATCGGCAGAGAGAGGAAAGGAGGAACTCCAGGCTGAACTATAGTGAGCAGATGCCCTCCCTCTGGTGTTTAATTTAATTAATTGATGTTTGTTGAAATAAAGCCAATTAACCTGGCTTATCTCTTTATCAATCATGCTTCTGCTTCCATTATTTAGCTGGAAAAATGGCATGATGTGTTTTATGGCAGGCAGCAGGAACAATTAAAACCAACCTGTGCTGTGTTGCCTGCAACAGGCAACACAAGGGAAGACGAGAAACAGATTTTTGTGGTGTAGGACAAAGCAGTCAGGCTTTTTACTTTAACTGTTTTCTGCCTCTGAATCGCCTTTAGAACCTGAGGCATCATACAGTCAACTGTCTTGCTTAGGGTCACAGTGAGCTAAATCTTATTTCTGGACTCCTGGGTCTCAGACCTCTGTTGTACACAGTAGGAAACTCATTGTACTCCAATGACAGGGGCCATCAAAGGATGATGTACTCTGAGATCAACTGCAGTATCCATCTGCAAATATCAAAGAAGTGGTTGATCATTTACATCATAAACAAATGCAAGAGAAGTCCACATTACTGATCATGGAACTGTGTATAAGCTACTATTCTTTTACCTTCTAGCAGTCATACCCTACAAAAGCTTTTTCTTTCTTGTGCCTCATTTAGATGTAAAGGTAAATGTAGATTCAGAAAAAAGATCTTTCTGCTATTTAGAAGCACCATCAGGATTATTTACATCTCATTTTACCTTAATTTAACATTAGTATATCTACATAATGTATAGCCTTTTCATGTGTGTTAAGATTGAATGGGGGTCTGTAGTTTTGGTTTTGTTTGTGTCTGGGTTTTTTGCTGTTTCAAGGGAGAGTTTTACAGTCTTCAAGTTTTCCAGGGTGCTAATGACTAAAGAGGAAAGTCAGGGAGTGCTGCCTGGAAATGCTGATGGTGGTGGGATGGTACAGTGTATAGAACTGAGGGAGAGGCAGGAAGAGGGACACACTACTTGTTTGCCTGCATTTAAAGCAACTGTAAACATCATGTGACAAAACTTTCTATATTTGTGGATTTAGTACATATTTTGGTGATTTTGTACTTACTGGTCCTGGTAACAGCTAACTGCTCTAGAAACTTCAGTGCATGATTGTTATCATTAATTCTCAATAATCCCAAACTGCACTCAAAAATAGCACAGCAATTTTGCTACCTGTGGAGTAACCACTGGCTAAATACTGGAACAACCACTAACTCCTGCTGAAAAAATTCCCTCTGTTCACAATTTATCACCAAACATTTGCTTTCTGGTGGTGAATAGTGTACATGGATAGCTGTACCTCTGCAGAATGTTCCTTTACCAAAACTTGAACTTCTTCACAACAGGAAATACATTTTTTTTTCTTGTATATAATTCGACTCTTTCATTTTGGTTCATTAAGGTAGTTCTGAATTAGACATCTATTTTGCATGATACTGTTTTTCACTCTGACTGGACACCTTAAAATTTTTGAGAAAGAGAATACTAAGCAAGCAAAAAAAAAGAGCAAATAACTTCTGTCTGCTGCTGCAATTTTAGATGATTCAAGACTGTTTATCATCATATCACCAGCATTCAGTTTTTTCATTCTTATGCTAATTTTCATATGAAAAGATGAAACAGAGGTCGTTTTTATGTGTATGATTTTTTTGAGTTTACCATTGCTAGAGATGTGTTTAGGAGTAGTCAACAACTTGTACTATTTCCATAAAGCATTCATTGTATATAGATTAAAAACATAAATCAGTTACTATCTTTTGCAAGAATTCATTGCTAACATTCCAACTGTGTCAGTTAAATTCAAGCTGATCTTCTAGGTTTCTTGTGAAAAATTGTCGAGGGCCTTAAAATATTGCTATAATTTTCTGCAATTTCTAATATTAGTTTTAGAAGCTTTGTGTTGAAATGTCCATTTTGAAACTTTTGTAGGTTGTTTTTGCTATGGTTTTTTAAAGAAGAATTTATAAGGGAATAAATTATACACCTGAATAGCATTAATATTCTGTTACCTAGAGACCAAATACTGACCTCCTTCCCAAAGGATACTTTCATTTTGGATAAAAAGAAGCTGAAAATGAAGAGTCAAGAGTAAATTCCACTGGACAATGGTACAATACACATCTTTTTACTTTTTTGCTATCGCAGCAAGTACCAAGAAGATGTGCAACTGGTTATGAGTGTTTTCAGCACAGAAGCCCAGACCTTAAGGCAGAGTATCAATAGGCAATGAGTGAACTGAGGTGTGGTAAGAAATTGCCATTTAGTTTGCAGAGAGGTGTAAGAGAATCTACTAGGAAGAAACTGTTGATCTGAGACTGGTATTACATACGTAGCGCTGTCAGGACTCAGTCTATGAATACAGTACAAAGGAAGGTATCTCAGCACCATGACCTCCACTAATGAATCCCAGGCTGTGGAGACAGACATTACTCAGAAGCGTGTTGCACCGTGTCAGCTGACTGTACCTGTTTACCTGTGCTCTTGTGACAGGGTTTTCAAGAGCTGTTAGGGCAATATTTTTCCCTATAGCAACAACAGCATAGAACAATACGATATTTCTCATGGTTTTGCATGCAGAAGCCCAGATAATGATCTTTTGGCACATTCTCATGGGATGTGATTGCCACCAGCACAGTGAACCACCCCTCCTGTTCCTTTGCTAAACCTTGTTTTATGGCTTTTAATGTGTGTTAAGGAAATACAAAACTCGAAGCATGGCAAAGTAGACTGTGTTCATCTGTATACACAGTCAAGATTATCCAGTGAAACACATGCACAAAATCTTAGCAGCCAATAAAGTCCCTGCTCAGGGCGGCAGACGAATCCCCTTCCAGCCTCCCTCACCTCCCCAGTTGCCCTTAAGCAACAGATACAGAGCTCTGGAATGTGACGGCCAGGCAAAAGAGGATGTGGGTGAAGGTCCATCCAGGGGGTTGCCTAGGACAAGTCAGTCAGCCCCATGCATTACGACTGCCCTGGTTAAGGAAAAAAAGGGGGTAATTGTCATAGGTGATTCCCTTCTGAAGGGAACAGAGGGCACCCGATATGCCGACCAGACCCATCCCACAGGGAAGTCTGCTGCCTCCCTGGGGCCCCGGTTAGAGATATTTCTAGGAAGCTCCCAGGCCTGGTGAGGCCCTGTGATTATTACCCGCTGTTTGTAATGCAGGTTGGCAGTGAAGAGGTCATGGAGAGAAGTCCCAAGGCCATCAAAAAGGACTTCAGGGCACTGGGGCGATTGGTTGAGGAATCAGGGGCACAGGTGGTGTTTCCCTCAATCCCATCAGTGGCAGGCAAGGACACTGAAAGGGTCAGGAAAACTCACCTGATTATCAGGTGGCTCAGAGACTGGTGCCGTCAGTGGAATTTTGGTTTCTTTGATTGTGGGGAGGTTTACATGGCACTCGGCCTGCTGGGGACAGATGGAGTCCAGCTGTCTCAAAGAGGAAAAGTATTCTTGCCCATGAGCTGGCAGTGCTCATCGAGAAGGTTTTAAAATAGGGTTGAAGGGGGAAGGGGAAATAACCAGCCTCACTAGAAATGAGCACAGGCGTGTCATTCCAGGACTGGGGCTGAGATCAATAACCCGGCTCAAGTGCATGTACACCAATGCGCACAGCATGGGCAATACACAGGAGGAGCTGGAAGCCATTGTACAGCAGGACAGCTATGACTTTGTCACCATCACAGAAACATGATGGGCTGACTGTCATGATTGGAGTGCTGTGATGGATACCTATAACCTCTTCAGAAGTGCAGACGAAGAAAGGGAGGCAGTGGGGTGGCTCTGTGTGTTAGGGACTGCTTCGATTGTATAGAGCTGGACGATTGTGATGACAAGGTCAAATGCTTATGAGTAAAGATGAGGGGGCAAGCCAACAAGGCATACATCCTGCTGGGAGTCTGTTATAGACCACCCAACCAGGATGATGAGGTAGATGAAGTTTTCTACAAGAGGCTGGCAGAAGTCTCACAATTGCTAGCCCTTGTTCTTGTGGGGGACTTTAACTTACTGGACATCTGCTGGAAATACAATGCAGCAGACTGGAAACAGTCTAGGAGGTTCCTGGCATCTGTGGAAGATAACTTCCTGAAACAGCTGGAAAGTAAGCCTACCAGAGGAGGTGCCTTGCTAGACCTGCTGTTTACTAACAGAGAAGGACTGGTGGGAGATGTGGTGGTCGGAGGCTGTCTTGGGTTTAGCAACCATGAAATGACAGAGTTCTCGCTTCAAGGTGAAGTTAAGAGGGGAGCCAGCAAAACCACCACTGTGGACTTTTGGAGGGCAGACTTTGGCCTGTTCAGGACACTGGTTGAGAAGGTCTCCTGGGAGAGAGTGCTGAAGGTCAAAGGCATCCAGGCAGGCTGGACATTCTTCAAGGACGAAGTCTTAAAGGCACAGGAGCAGGCTGTCCCCATGTGCTGCAAGACGGACTGGCCTGGCTGAACAGGGAACTCTTGCTTGGATTCAGGTGAAAAAGGAGTGTCCACCACTTATGGAAGAAAGGGAAGGTGACTCAAGAAGTGTACAAGTGTCTTGTTAGGTCATGCAGAGATGAAACTGGAAAGGAAAAAGCCCAGCTAGAACTCAGGCTGGCTGCTGTTGTAAGGGACAATAAAAAATATTTTTACAAGTACATCAACAACAAAAACAGGGCCAAGGAGAGTTTCCATCCCTTATTAGATGCAGGGGGGTATATTGCCAACAAGGATGAGGAAAAGGCTGAGGTACTTAATGCCTTCTTCGCCTCAGTCTTTAATAGCCAGACTGGTTATTCCCAGGGTAGTCAGCTACCAGTGCTGGAAGATATGGATGGAGAGCACAGTAAACCTCCCATAATCCAGGAGGAAGCAGTTAATGACCTGCTATGCCACCTGGACACTTGCAAATCTATGGGGCCAGATGCGATCCACGCAAGAGTGCTGGCTGAGGAGCGGGCTAACAGGAAAGGTCCCAGATGACTGGAGGATCACCAATATAACACCTATCTACAAGAAGGGCCAGAAGGAGCATCCTGGGAACTACAGACCTATCAGCTTGATCTCGATGCTGGGCAAGATTATGGAGCGATTCATTCTGAGTGCGCTCACTGGGAAGTGAAGGACAGCCAGGGAATCAGGCCCAGCCAGCATGGGTTCATGAAAGACAGGTCCTGCTTGACAACCTGATCTCCTTCTATGACCAGGGAACCTGCCTAGTGGATGATGGAAAGTCTCTGGACGTCTTCTACCTGGACTTTAGTAAGGCCTTTGACACTGCTTCCCACAGCATCCTTCTGAAGAAATTAGCTGCCCGTGGTTTGGATGGCTGTACTCTTTTGCTGGATGAAGAACTGGCGGAATGGCTGATCACAGGGAGTTGTGGTGAATGGAGTTCAATCCAGCTGACAGCCGGTCACGAGTGGTGTCCCCCAGGGCTCAGTTTTGGCTCTGGTCTTGTTTACCATCTCTATCAATGATCTGAATGAGGAGATTGAATACTACCTCAGTAAATTTGCAGATGACACCAAGTTGGGTGGAAGTGTTGATCTGCTTGAGGGATCTGGACACACTGCATCAATGGGCTGAGGCCAACAGTATGAGTTTCAACAAGGCCAAATGCTGGGTCCTGCACTTCAGTCACAACAACCCCATGCAACGCTACAGGCTTGGGGAAGAATGGCTGGAAAGCTGCCTGGTTGAAAAAGACCCGGGGGTGTTGGTTCACAGCTGGCTGAACATGAGCCAGCAGTGTGCTCAGGTGTCCAAGAAGGCCAACGACATCCTGGCTTGTATCAGGAATAGTGTGGCCAGCAGAAGTAGGGAGGTGATCGTGCCCCTGTAGTTGGCACTGGTGGGGCCACACCTCGAGTACTGCGTTCAGTTTTAGGCCCCTCACTACAAGAAAGACATTGAGTTGCTGGAGCATGTCCAGAGAAGGGCAACAAGACTGGTGAGGGTTCTAGAGAACAAGTCTTACGAGGAGCAGCTGAGGGAGCTGGGAATGTTTAGTCTGGAGAAGAGGAGGCTGAGGGGTGACCTTATTGCTCTCTACAATTACCTGAAAGGAGGTTGTAGTGAGGCAGGTGTTGGTCTCTTCTCCCAGGTAACTAGCAATAGGACTAGAGGCAATGGCCTCAAGCTGTGTCAGGGGAGGTTTAGATTAGATATTAGGAAAAATGTCTTTACTGAAAGAGTGGTCAGACATTGGAATACATTGTCCAGGGAAGTGGTGGAGTCACCATCCCTGGAAGTGTTTAAAGAACGTGTAGGTGCATCAGTTCATGATGTAGTTTAGTAGGCAAGTTGGTGTTGGGCTGATGGTTGCACTTGATGATCTTAGAGGTCTTTTCCAAGTTATGATTCTATGATTCTGTGATTCAGTCTGTGTGCAGTGACTGCGCCCAACTAAGCATGGTCCAAGCAGCACAGTGAGCATCATCAACAGCAACAGCCCATAGGATCTGGAGCAGGTACTGTTGAAAGTACAAAGTGACTGGGGACAAGGATGTCGATGGCTTGTCATCGTATTAACCTGCTAGTGCTGGGGAGACTGGCCAGAGAGGGAATACTCATTCATCTGTGGCCCTGTCACTGCTTTTCCCAGCTGGCCATAAGGACAGGTGGTTTGTTGGTTTTAGCTATGGAGGAGATTTTTGCTTCTCTCTCTCCCCTCACGTTGTTTATAGCTAAAGTAATTCTGATAGTAACATATGGCATCAGCTACTGACCCCACTAATAAAACTTCGTGTATATAACCCTGTGTCTACCCCCGTTAACAAAAACTCTTAAGAGAATATGGTCCAACAACAAGTGTATTTAAGAAAGAAAAGTTTTGTGTTCTGTGTCAAAGAACAATTGATAGAGATAAAAAGTTCACAATGACGGTCACTGCTATGTCATGCTAGTTAGATTAACTTGCTGAGTGAAAGGGATAAAAGGATCAGAATTCTCGTCCTAGTGGGTGGGTTAAATAAGTGTGTTTTCCACTTGGAGCAAATAGTCAGGACTAGTTAAATTTAAAAGCAGAACACTACACACAATTCAAAACACTATCTCAGCGCTGAAATTGTGCACCTTATACCCACCTAGTAGGGGCCACTATGAAGACATAGTATATCGGGGTTTTTATTCAGCTGAGGTCCAGAAATAGAAAGGATAGAACAGTGATTTTGTTTTAATGATAGTTTATTCTTTTTATGTTGCAGCCCAAACATCAAAGACAAACTCAAAAATTATGTTAAATAATCATTAATATTGGTCGTGTTTGAACCCCAAAGAATGTTAGAAGACTACTTACAGAAGTCATAAAAGAAAGAACAACCTAGAATGTAACATTTGGAAACTGATATATAATATAAAAACCCTAAAATACCTCATGTAATAATAAGTAATAATGATAAGTACATTGTTGCAAAGACAAATCTGTTGATTTTCTACATTTGTCCTCTCTTCAGCATCCATTTCTTTAAGTTTAAAGATATCAAAAGTGGGGATAGATCCACTTTCTGTCCATCTCTATAATGACAGCTACACTCAACTTAAATCTTTGTGGAGCCTGAGGAGGAGCAGGTTTTGGCCCAGGCAGGGTTATAATTAGGCTGCCTGGGGTCTACTTCAGATGTGTAATAAGTGTCCTCTTAGGAAAGTCATGCAAATCCAAACTCTCAGTATTCAATTGCTTCTCAGTAAAATCAGTGAGACCAAGAAATGGGTCTTAGCATCTGTCTTCCACATTGTGTTGGCTTTTCTTCGGGGCATTGTGGGGAAGAATATAAAGTATTTGAGAAAGGTACAAACACTACCTCAGAAGAAGTCTGTGACTGCATTAATTCCATCACCATGGGCATCTTCACGAAAGTTAGCAATTTGTGTTCAGGTGTTTTATCTGTTTTGCTTTGGGTATGCATCTGAGAGTAAATGGAAACAAAGGGCTTTCTGGGGTAGCAGGGGATGGCATTTGCATAAAAATAACAAACTTCACTGGTAATATACTAAATCTTCCCTTTGGTAGGCTGTATCTTAGGGTGTGGACCCATCAATGGGACAAGCTGCTGCATAAATCCTTTAGCTCAAGTTGTTGAGATTATTTATTTATGCCCTACTAATAAATCTTGCTGAGCATGAGGAACATTGCATTTCCCTTGGCTGTTAAGACATAGCCATGTTTCAGCCATATGAATGTTATCTCAGCTTTCATAAAACACACAGAAAGTATTTCAAGTATTTCACTACAAGTTCCTGGGAGAATGTGATGATATGTTTGTCTTCAGAAAGATAAAAATCAAATTAACGTATACAGTCATCCAGTGAAAGGAACATTTTGTGACTGCATCTTGTTTTTTGAAACACTTCATGCAGGGAAAAAAAGAATTACACAGAGCCATAAATCTACCCTGAAGAGATATGAAACATAAACTGCATAAAAAGTGCTTTCACAGATTTCAGAATTTACAGCAAGAGATTAGCAGTGCACATGAAATGAATATATACCTCATAAAAGAGGGAAGTGCACAAGGTTGATAGACAGAATGGCAGAATGCAGCAGCTGAAGTATTGAATAGATTATCTACCCCATTCTCCACCCTGACACGACTGTGAGATTATCCTCTTTGTGGAGGTGTTTTATCTAAACTCCACTTGATGATGATGGGATTTCAAGATCCACCATTACAAAATCACTGTATTTTTCTGCTGGCAAAATATGGAAATTCTCTCATTTCTCTCATTTCTCTCATTAATATCACCTTCAGAAACCTTATTCTTTTTTCCTGTTGGCAATTATATCTCTCTCTTACACTTTCTCACACATACCCTATTCTCCTTTCCTTCACACCCTGTTCTCCTTTCTTTAAATCAGATATTACGTGTGAAAAATGCTATTTTGGCTACTTGCTTTTGAATATTGACTTGATGATAGATTGTGGTCACATTGAAAGCTAAAGTTCCACCAGACTTTCAAAGTGGAACTGAGCCTTCTAAATGAGTTATAATCAGATTGATTTAAAGATCAGTTTTCAGCAGTCTAGGGCCCCTAGCTAAGCCATATTTTCATGACTAGCACAGCGCTGTACTTCTCTGAGATCTCAATATTAAGTATTACATTACAAATGACTGGATCATGTCCATATGTTCTAAGATATGGCTATACCTGAGCCACATGAATGGGATCTGATTTATTCTAAAAGAATATCTGCAAGTGGGAAAATCTGGTTTTTGACCATATAGATATGTAAACTTGGATTTGTGTACTTGGTGAATTGAAAATGTGGCCGAGAGAAAACAGTTCAGGAAACCCAGCCATTAAAAAGTTAATGTGTCAGCATGAAGATGGTCTCAGAGTGTCAACAGACACACATATTTAAAGCATTGATAGCATAAAATAGATGATGTAGAAAACTACCAGGACTTTATTCTTTTGATAGCTCAGTTGAGATCTAGGCCAGTTCTTAATTTCTGAATATCTTCCTAACTTGACTTTTCTTACTCTACCTGTCTCTGTGTTTTCAAGTCCAAAGTAAACCAAAAGAAAGTGGCCTTCAAAGAACTACCTGTCTTTTTTAAGTTCAGCATGTCTCTTTAGTTATAATTAAATTATCAGCTTTTATCAAATGAGCAGCTTTTGAAGTCCTTCAGGTTCTTGAAGGAACAAGTTTCTGCTAGCAACTAGACTATGTCTCACAGAGGTCTGCAGAGAAGCAAGTACCTGTCAGAATACTTTTAGAATGAATGTCTGCAGGTATCAGATTTAGTACTGGAGCAATCAAAGCAGAGTGCAACTGGGCAATGAACTCACACAGAGAAAGGGAGAGATTATCGCTGCTCCTGTCTCCACATCATCTTCACAATCAGAATTGCATAGCAGACTCATGCTGTCTTGCTAAACAATTTTGGTTTCCATTCCACGTGTGAATAACCTTGGGTGTTATCCCCTGAAGATATGCCTAATAGACTAACAGAAAGTCCTCGGAATATAGAAAATTCTAGATCACCAAATCTGGCCTCCAATTATTAATGGTGACTTCATTATCTACCCTATTCATAACATGGTTGATCTGTTTCTTAAAATTGTTATTTTTGTCCCTATTATTCCTATGGAAAGGCTGGTTTAAAATATCATTGTAAACCATCTAATTTTTGGCTTAGCCAATTTACATCCATTTTTTGTGCTTTAGTTTTAAAAGTTATCTTGTTGTTTCAACAAAAGTGGCATCTCCCCAGCCATGAATATTTACTTTATGTATTTATAGCTTTTCTCAGACTCTCAAACAGAGGAAATCAGGCTAGAAGATGCCATGGCAGGTCATTCAAATCACTCTCCTGTTTAGTGAGGCTAAAGCAGCTAAGCTCATATCATTCTCAAGTTGACCTAGTAGCTCTTTTCAGCTGGCATTTGATTTCAGCTTCCTTGAATAAGTTTCAAAGGTTGCATACGTGTTTCCCATGTCCACACTGTAAAGATGTCTAATAGTCCCATTCTGACTGACTGACACATCCACTTCTTGATCTTTCTCCTTTTTGCACGCTGACACCTTGTTTACAGCAGAAACTCTGTTACTCTGGGGGCATGGCATACAATGAGTGCTGTTTCATCTTCTACCTGAAAGTGCCTGGGTGTCCTGGTGGACGACAGGTTAACTATGAGCCAGCAGCGTGCCCTGGCTGCCAAGAAAGCCAATGGAATCCTGGGGTGCATCAAGAAGAGTGTGGCCAGCAGGACGAGGGAGGTTCTCCTTCCTGTTTACACTGCCCTGGTGAGGCCTCATCTGGAGTACTGTGTCCAGTTCTGGGCTCCCCAGTTCAAGAAAGATGAAGAGCTACTGGAGAGAGTCCAGCGGAGGGCTACAAGGAT
>Ga0065711_1048551_pt1 | contig 11753 bp, 5 predicted proteins | sample Hoacrofraction12_FD_59098 | JGI IMG/M metagenome (GOLD analysis project Ga0065711, IMG submission 59098) | Hoatzin crop microbial communities from Cojedes, Venezuela - Epithelial fraction 12 v2 (version 2) | ecosystem: Host-associated > Birds > Digestive system > Esophagus > Crop | place... | reverse complement strand
CTCTGGAGATATTCCAGACCCGCCTGGACGCGGTGCTGTGCAGCCTGCTCTGGGTGACCCTGCTTCGGCAGGGGGTTGGGCTGGGTGACCCACAGAGGTTCCTTCCAACCCCAAACATTCTGCGATTCTGTGATCATCTATGCCATACAGCACCTGGTGAGCATGCTTGCAATGGCATACCTCACTAAAATTACAACTAACTCTTCCCCCCACCTAAAGAAGTAACAGGAGATCCACTGCAAATTATCCATTCTGTAAAACAGCTATAACTATCAGGTGACAAAATGCTTTTTTTCTTTTTTAAAAAAAGAAGTATCTTTGCTTAATGATCACACAGTTGCACCCCGAGGTACCTGCTGACCACCCTAAAAATACCCTGGGGGTGACCTTTGTTGCTGAGGTTTCACTGCTGAAGTAGGGAGCTGTTACTCTATCCTTGCGAGAAGAACTCGCACCCTCGTCCCCCCGCAGCTACCTGTGCAGTGCTGCTGCAGGCGGCGGATCTCAGCGTGCAGGCCTTTCAGCGTGTTGGCATGCTCTCGCTGCAGAAACAGCAGGTTCTTCTGGGCACTCTGCAGCTGGTTCTCCAGGTTTGGAGTCGCCATCCTGACGTGCAGTTACCCTGCCAGTGAAAGGAGGCAGGAACGTAACAGGGAGTCATCTTGCGCATACACTCCCGTCTCTCACTCGACAGCCAGGTTCAGCAGGAATACCTGAATTTACCGGGAACGAACCGATAACGCGGTCAACCAAATGCTACAGAAGGTTTTTCTGTTTCATGACCGTTTCAGTTGGGAGTCTGTAAGTTCATAGAAAGCCTAATTATACTCTAGGCCACAGCAGCGCAGGGAACTCACTTGTTTGGAGTTAACGCATTTAAAGGATTAACTTCAGACAGACCGAGACAGTAATCCTGTTACAAGATAAAAGTGGAGTTCTGAGAAATGGGGTAGTATGTGTCTCTGTCTCGTTGCGGGTTTTCCACTTACCCCCAGGGATGCAGGAATCAGTGACATCCCTGGACAAGAACATGGAAGAAAGCACTAAGCCGCACCATTCCTACTGAGAAACGCGAACCAGGGAGTCTGACAGTGCCAGGCCCAGCGATACCGTCATGGACGCGGCTGCTGCGGGGCCCTCGGCTGAGATGCGCTCACCGGGACCGGCAGGAGAGAAAGCTCTGGCTGCTGCTCGCTGCCACCGCATCTCCCCAGCTGTGCTAGCGCAGGGATCCTGTACCCCGCGCAGGCCCACACGGCCCCGGTGACGTGGAACACGACGATTGACAAGGACAATGTTTTGTTTCTAGAGAAAATGAGCAGATTTCTTTTGCTTAGGTTACGAGTGCATGGAAAACTGTTACACCGCTGGGTTTTCCTTGTGGAACAGCCTTGTAAAAATAGGCCTTGACTACAGCAGCGCACAGACTCAGATAAAGATACAGCTGGTTAAATGTACGATACTGGAGGCATCCTTGAAGAGCCCTGCACTGCCAGTGTTCCTGCTGCTCCTGATAAGGCAGCCACGGCTTTACGCATACCCACAGGCCAGTCTGCCGCAAAGCATCTGTCTGGCAGAGCTGCAGACACAGACTCTCCAGTGAATTCCCTGATGCAGAGGTAAAAATAGCTCCTCGCACCAGGCACAGCCCTGGGCTCTCTGCTGCGACATTTCAAGGCGTACCTGGAGGAGCAACCAAAGAAGCACAAACAGGAGTTACCAGGTCCCTCGTGCTATCTAGTCACCAGCTCTGTCACGACACGATTTTGTTTATTGTCCTGTTTCCTAGTGAAAATAAGTGTACTGATGAGAAAGAACAGCGATGACAGTATGCAATCCTCCTGCAACCTCAAAGCACAAAATCACCCAGGCATATTCTTAGCAGTTCCTGAAAGTCACCGTGTGATGGCTGCCCCTCCCTGCATACACACAGAGCGCGCAGTGCTGCTACAGCCAGGCAACATGGTGCTGCTCCACCTACAGCTGGTTTATGGCGGCTGCTGGGTCTACAGGAGAAGAACTTTCCAGAAACATATATCCTTAGTAACTCCACATTGCTCCACTTTAAATTTCTTACCAAGAAAGCTGTCCTGCTTGGGAAGCTTTCTGAAAACCCTGGGAAGTCAGCTGCCTTCTTGGGCAGCTGAGGAGCACAGAGACAGCACAAAAATAGGTGCACAGACAAGATCTGGAGAGCCAGGCTAACGGGGACACGGGAGTGACAGGCAGCAGCATATATTGAGTGGGAGTCACACAAGCCACAGTGGGAGAAACAATTTCTGGGGGCAGAGCAGCACAGGGAACTCTGTGAGAGCCCCTGCTCTGCCCTGTCAGGGCTGGGAGCCACAGCAGCCCTGGCCTGCTGCCGAGCAGTCCAGCCAAGGAGGAGCGAGACCCGTAACGTGGCTAGGATGCTGGGTTAAACACCACTGAGGCACAAAGAGCGCTTGCTTCATCATTACTGTACTAAAGGCTAAAAATGGTTCTGTGTGGTTTTATAAAAACAATTACAGTACTTAGGTTACAAAGATAAGTGAAGAATCAGGACTCCCGTTGCCGGGACAACCATCTGCAATGGTACCACAGCCAGGGTCCGTAACTACAAGACCGCACGCTGTGCGTAAGACAGACCTCGATTCTGTCCCGCAGCTGCCTCACAGGCACCTTCACTGGCTCCTCTTGCCGTGTCAGGTGTTCTCCATTGGGCTCTTTTGGGTATGTAGTTTTAAGACAGAAATTTGATTCTGCAAGTTTAAAACAGGTAGAGCATACACTCGGGGAAAGTAACACACTTTGGGCGTTCCTAAACACAACACAGCCCTGCGTTTAATTTTATGCTTTTTACCCCCCAAAGGAACATCGGACCCAGCGCTCCTGCGCCTCGGTAAAACATTTTTGGGGGTAGGATAAATACAAACACACATGCACAGCGCCTTCCTGATTTCACGTGTGACCTTAACTGACATCATCAGCTGACTTCTCCTTACAGAAGCATATAGTTGATTATAAAATAATAAAGTGAAGGCATAAAAGACTTTCAAGGAATCCACTTCTGTGCAAGGGGCAAAACAGAGTTCCTGGTTACTTTATAACAGAGATCAAAGATTAAATCCAGTGCTCAAGAAGAATGAGGGTAACGGTGCCAACTTGTGCTTTGTCGAGTGGAACGGGTCACTTCACAATCACCATCATTAGCAAAGAAGCCAAAATTATGAACCAAAAAATATTCTAAGAGGAGGTTTCTGGGTTGGCTAAATAAGAAATAAACTGAGCTGTGCATACAGGTTCTTGCTCTATGGCTTCTGAAAAGCAGCCCATCTGAGTGGTGGCTCTCTCCGCAGCCTGGCAGCAGATGCGCTGGGACATCACCCCCCGCCGCCGTGGAACCCCCTCCCCGCAGCGGAGGACTTGCGCAGTCCACAGCGATTGCTGCGGGGCACCAGTCATTTTGAAGACTGATAATATTTTAGCTGTGTTACATTTTCAAAGTGACATCATCTTGTTTGCAGAGCTGACTTCAGACAGACAGAAGCTTTCCCGACCCATCCCATTTCTGCAGTGATCACGATACCCGCAGAGTCCACGCCCTCACCACAGCCAGAGCTCAGCCTCAGCCCGCGTGGTACACCAAGGCTCACAAGGAATTTTTAATCACAAAATGTATTTTCTAATAGATGCTCTAGGCACTGACAGTGCTCGGTGACAGAACAGCCTACACACAATATCCCGAAGCCTTTACTATCACAATGGTTACCAACGGTGGCTTTACACCTGCGACTGATGTGAACACAGAAAGACTTCACCTCCAGCAACAAAACATAGGTGTTTATAACTCAGCTCTTGCAAATAAATGTGTTCTTTAAAAACTAGTTTCTAAATGTTAGAAAAAGCAAAACAAGGCTGTCACTATTAATCTCAGTTCTTTTTTCACCTTGATCTGTTGCATCTTCGAGATCACACTAGGATTACCTACTCTGAAGAAGAAAAAAGTAATCAGAGACAGGCTAGTTTTATAGGCTTAGGAAGAAAATAAAAATTATCAGCACCAGAACATCATCTCCCCTGCAGACTGGTAAGCTAATCAGTGGGAGCAATTAAATTAATCCACTACGAATGTTAGCTGCAGCCCCTCCTCGGAGGAGAAGGGGTCGGAGGGCTGACCTTCCCGCAAGCCTTCTGCAACCTTCCAGCACTTTTCCTCCTCGCTGCAGCCTTGCTGCCTGCCCGCACTCCCTCCTTTCCTTCGAGGGAAAGGGAAGGCCACCGCGGTGAAGCCACAGCTTCCACAGAACTCATGGGCAGCAGCTTCAGTTCAAACCCCATTCCCCCCCCGCAGTCCCCTCTCCTTACATACAAACACTGCGCAATCCGGGCACGTGTGCTCTGGGAAACAGCCGGAACCACCCACCGTAAGAGCAGGGGAAGGGGAAAGTGGCTGGCGTAGACAGTCGCTGTACAGAGACGCGTTTGCTATGAAATCTGCTTAGAGTTGTACAGATTGCTATTGGTAAGGATACATTCCAAGCCACTATTCACTTTGTGCCTATTTTACACCAGATCTAAACCACAAAATTAGGCCTAGAATTAGTAAAGACTGAGATCTGGATGAAACAGATTTCAACTGGATGTGTGTTATCTGTCAATCAAGCTCATGAGAACAGTATTAGATTGCTTTTGCAGCCAAACTTACAAGGAAATTGGTATCACTCAAATGAGGGACGAAAAACCCCCTCACACCTGCAGCCTGAATAGCTCCCAGACACCCACAGCTCACCTGCATTTCACCCAGTTCTCAGTTCAGCAATGCTTTTCCCTGTAGGAACTTTTTAGCCAGTGCCTAACTAAAACGCTGGCCAAATTGCCACAGCAGAAGCCAGCTAAAGAGAAAACTTTTATCTTTCTAGAATGATATCCGATTGTTTTATGTCCCTGGAGATAATACAGCTGAACTGGACACAAGAAGACCGACAATATGGATAGGCTATACAGTAACTCAGGCCAACAACCCAGGCAATTCGTCTGCTCCTGGGCAAGTTTACTAGGCAGACCGTTCCAGAGATCAAAACACGGGGTTAAAAGGAGGGAAAAGCCTCTCAGCATGACATCCCGGAGAAGCGCTCCTGAAAGCAGGACCTCAGGAGCTGGACACCCGTCGCGCTCCCTCCAGGAAACACGGCCTTACTACTACCTGTCTCAGCAGGTGTGCAGTGCACTACGTACAAAACGCACTGTGCTTCACGCCTTAAACACTACTTAAACCGCTTGCACGCCTTCTTCTGATCTCTTCAGCTATGCCAGCAGGGGTTTATTTTATTTTTCTTGCTTTGCTGGTGGTAGCTTGCGATTTTGGAATTGTTTACTATACAAAAAATACTGCTGAGCTCAATAATGGCTTTTACCGAGAAATTACTCAAGAATCAATATGAAGGACTTCACTTCCCTACAGAGAATACTGACCGGCGCCACTCTTTAAAGACTGCTCTGGCAACCGTTCTGCTTTCAGGTCAGACTACAGCAGTATCATCAGACACCTGAATAAAGACCACCTTAAAGAGCCTGGAGACACCACGTGTGTTTTGTAACGGGACAGACCCTGGGAGAGAAGCAGACACCCTCCGGGATGCTCCCATCCCCGATGCTTCTGCAGGACAGGGCAAGAGGAGACATTACTTGGTTCAGCGCAGATTCAGGGCTGTTTGTTTTCCAGACTGTTATGATTTAGTGTGATTATGACCTTAAGAAGTCCAACCAAATCACGTATTTCCATTTAAAGCATATTGGCTGAAAATGGTGTCTTGTGGGGTGGTGGCTGTACTGGGGATTTTTTTAAAAAGAAGTGGCAGCAGGAAAATATACTCATTTATGACCGGGAAGTCATTTGCATACAACTAGTTCTCTAAGTCAGTTAGTTTTGAATGATTAGATTATTAAATACTCAAATAATTGGCTTATTAAAACACTGAAGGCTTTTGTTTTCCCCACTTACAGTCAGTTTGCATATTTTGTACGTTTCATAACATCTTACAGCTGATCAGCTTCCTTGTTTATGTAGGCTGTGTAAAGATCAGAGGACACCATGCAGAAATATAAACTGATTTTTAAAGCCAGATACATTGACAACTGTCACAAAGTTAAACCATGCACTGAAACATGAAAAAGCTGATATAAATTAACAGCGCCCCTTTAATTCTGCATTCCCAAGTATACCATTTGTGCAAGCTACTACGACTGCATAAAACATTTTATTTACTGTTAGTCTCAAATTTGCCAGCAGCTCACAGGATACAACACAAGTGAGACCCACTGACCCATGCAATCTCAGTCACAAAGTTTTTTAAATGGGAGTAGACTCAGAGATGTAATGAAAAAGAAACAAATACAATCAAAAAGAAATAATGGTTTCTTTGAATACAAGTCAGTGAACGTTTTCTCATGCGCCTGTGCAGATGCTTTGACTTCATTCCAGGGAGTTTGGTTAGCGAAATTTACAGCTACTCCAAGTTGCTTAACCATTCTTAACCCCGTTTCTTGGTGCGTAGCACTCCATCACAAATCACATCCAACAACTGCTCTCATGGGCACCCAAGATCTTACAGAAAACAGTCTTGGGAGGGGCCAGGCTAAAGGAAGAAAGAAAAAAAAAAAAATTTATTCAGGTACATCTGCCAGTGGGGTTTCAAAGAGGAAATCCTATAAAGCGGTTCTGGGATTGCACTAAGCCGATTTCATCTCCTGCTCTCTGAAACAAGAAAGAATGTGCAACCAAGAACAAGGTTACCATCAAAAAGCGCAAGCAGAACAGCGAAATGCAGAAGTCATCTGAGCCCCTAACAGCCCCGGTGAGCAAGCTCCACTCTCTCAGCATGGAAGTCGGTGGGACAGCGCTGAGCAACCAGTCTCTGGCTGGATTTTGTCAGATAAATTAAGCCAATGCTGGGAGGAAAGCTGTAGCTGCACACACCGTGGAACAGTTACATACATCACTATGGTTTCTCCTCCTTTCCCGTCGTCTCCAAAGCAACTTAAAAAAAAAAAAAAGTCTGCTATGTTCTTACACAAAAGGAACTGTGCAATGCAGAGCTAGGCAAACTCCCCCTACGAATGCATATGTCATTTGATAAGGACGATAAATCATTAAAAGAGGCACTGCTGTGTTCAACACACTTCCTCTCTCACAGCAAGACTTGCGCTGCACACCAGCAGTGCCCAACCTGTCACAGTTACACGAGCTTTATCCGGGTGGTATGCCGCGTTCCACCCTTCAAACCTGCACAGTTTCTCATTTCTCAGCACCATCACAAAATGTTTCTAGATATAGCTAGGAATGTAGATCTGGAGACAGCTCAAAGATCGCGCCTCAAGTCATCCAGGCCTTTTTCAACCTAAAGTATTGGAATAGAATTCAATATATTTCACAGAATAAGCATCAGGCCGTGTATTAAGTGCCTTTGAACAAAATCAGAGCATCTCTACACCCCACTGCAGGGTAAGAAGAGGGAGATGCTAATCTGTGACTTTAGAGACGGTCCAAAGGAAGCTACTGGAAGGAAGCCGAAACAACTGCAGTTATTAACGTTTTCATTCCTGTCTGGTATCCACTAAACAAAGCAGAATAACCTGCCTTTACATGGATGGGGTGACTATCACCCGAGAAGCTGCTTTAGCTCCCTGCCAACACATATCCAAATCTTCTCGAAACACGAAGCAGGCATTTTCCTCTCAACTGGTATCTAGCCAGTGCCCCCTCAAAAGGTGAAAAAGCTGCCAAAATGCTTTCTGTATGCTACACAAAATACAATTTCAAGACATAATTAAGGATACAAGAGTCTTCTTGGAAAAACTTTCAAAGTTTTAGCCAGTCCCCATTTTAAAGACTGCCACTGAACTGACCAAACGTTTTTAACTAATGTAGCTCCAGTGATAAAATGCCCAACTGACAGACACTTTGCTGTTCCTTGCTTAGATCAGCTCTCCATCTCCAGAGACATACGCCATCCCCGAAGTGTTTGTTCAGCTTATTTCAAAGGACATAGTAAAGGAAACGTTGCAGTCTCCACCGCCACCTCGAGGGCTTTGCTATCTTTCTGCTCGGCCATTTGCTTTAAGCCCTCCCAGCCCATCCGATACCATTACACTTCTACTAATGCAGATCCGGCAGTAACACAGCTGAGTAACAGCCTACTACACTGTTCCAGATTTACGGCCGCCCCTCACCCATCTGTGTGTTAGACCAAACCACTTTAACCACTTCAACACTTCTTGAAGCCCTGCTTTTCAGACTGTGCTAGGCCTACACGACCACCCCCTGCATGTCCTTCCCCTTCTCCAGTGCTCCCTCATCCGTAACGAGTACGGCTGACAGCAACAACTCTACCCCCTCTTCCTCTGCCTTCTGTGTTAAACAATACTTACACGTCATTGCTGCCCCAATAGCTTGTTTTCATGTTCTTTCAGTTTGTGTGTTCTAAGCCAAGCAAAATTAGTAGCTCTTTCCTGGAGATCACTAAGGGGAAAAAGGAAACGTGCCACTCTCCTCCCAGAGGAAGGATATAATTTTGCTTTCTCAGCTCCTTTCCCATTTCTACCGCTTTTCAATGCTATTTTACTCAGTTGTTTCCCTCCCTGGCTTCCCCTTCATTTTCTGATCAGAGATTCTGCAGACTTTTTCCAGTTCATCTCTGAGTGTCCCTGAGGAAGCACAGGTTTTAGTATTTCAGTAAGAAAATAATTTTTTGTTACTCCAGCAGCAATTGATATGGCAGCAGAAAGAATAATTAAGTGGACACACTCCTGGTAGCAATGGATTAAATCTTCCAGATGTGCTAAAGGAACAAGCTGGTCCTTTGCACAGAAATTGCTGACTGCTTACGCACGCAACTGTCTACCTGAAGTCATGAGGACCAACCAGCGTACTTCAGATGGAGTCTTCTCTGTGCTTGAGACGACACAACCCCAGAGCCGTCACAATGGAAGAAGACTAAAAGTAATCAGATACCGTGACAGATACTAGTAGAGAATCAAATCAAATGGTCCTGCCCTGGCATTCTATACAGGTACAACTATTCTGACCGATACCCGGTTATCCAATGCAACGCCTGTGCAGCTGTCAAGAAGAGACAGCCAATGAAAATCTGGGTATAACTCATGGTAGGGAAACAGGTTATCTAAATAACAACAATTACTTCAAAAGAACCCTTTAACAACAACGAAGTCCACGCAATTTTTATGTTTTTTTAAAGTGAAATCTCTCATGAGTAAGGCTATATCTTAACTTAGAGGAACAGATTGGTTCTCTTCTGCTTTCTAGCACACACCCCTGACGTGTGGCCTTCACTTCATTTACCCCTTCATTCCAAGGATAAAGTACTTTGTTATTTTAATATAGTCTCCATCAAGCCACAGAACACAGATTGCACCCCGATCACAGCTAGTCAGTTATAATATTGCAAAAAGACACCTTAGTCTTTCTACTAAAGTCAATTTCTTTTGGCGGAAGGGGAATGAAAAGGAAATTAATATTCAGCTCCCCCAGACTAACGCAGTATCAGTGTTACACAGTAAAATGAGCCTGATCCTATTTCTTTCAAAGTCATTCAGAAAGTTCTCCAGCTTCAATTACAGCTGAATCAGGACTTACGCTAGTAAGGTGGGCTGTGGGAGGTTTTTGTACAAGAATATATTAAGTATAACTCCAAAGTTATGCTTAGAAATAATACTATACCATGGAAAGGTCAAGGGTTTTTTTTCAGATATCAAATATTCACTTACGAACACTTGATGTTCTCTTTTAATTTTATTCTCTACGATCAGTAACATGGGAATCGCACAAGAATTCAGAGAATATGTATTTGTGTCATTTAAAAAAAATTTCCCAGTTCTGAAGGCTTAATGAAACACAAACAAAAAAAAATTACTAGGCTGGGTTCACACGTGTGACTTGGTTGGGCATTTCTCCCCATAGCTGGACAATAACGTGCCGCCAGACAGGCATGCAGCTATCCAGTCCAGCCGTGACTCTGTCCCACCCCTTCCACTCGCACATACTGCGCAAGAATTTACTGTCATGGTTCTGAAACGCTTCGAAATCACTTTCCTGGTCACTCAGTGACCCACGCGAGGGAACTGGTCGGCTGTTTTTCCACTGCCTGTTTTGCCGGTGACAGGTTCACCGTGCAGCACTGCAGGCATCTGTGCAGCTGAAGGGGAAGGTGGGGAAAAACAATAACAATTAAAAAATCTGTAAGCAGGGCAGGTGGGTGGTGCAGGCAGAACTGCCTCCTGCAGCAGCGCCAGCGCCGGGCACTCACCTGAGCTTCAGCTCCCCCTGCAAGAGCTGCAGAAATGAGGATTTTCAGTTTACCTGGAATATTTGTGAAACACATCAAAAGGCAACGAAGCCCTAGAGCAAGCTGTCCTCCTAGGAGAGATCCATTTACAGAGAGCAGCTAGTGTAACAGCAGCTCTACACAACAGCACCACAATTTTTCAGGCGAGCTGAACAGGCTGAGGAGTGTGCTTTTCCCTAATGCATTCTGCGATGCTCTTTCACAAGCCATTGATTTTATTATTTTAGAACAGCAACTGTGATCAAACATACAAAAATTGGTCTCCACTTTGCCAAAGTAAAGGTTTTGAGACCTGCTGATGAAGGAAATCTAGTCATGGTGATGGCCTGTGCCCAAGTCCTTTCTTAAGCAAAATTTCTTTTTTTTTTTTTTTTTTTTTTAAAAGTAAATAGGATGCCAAGGCAAAAGAATTTCAAACAGAGGTGCTTTGTACTCTTACTTACATAACCCAGGTATCTCCAATCGAGACAATAACACTGTACACTGCTTAAATCAAGCTTTTGTGAGGAACGGAAAGCAAACAAGCACAGATTTTTACTGCAAAGGAACCCTGCTGCTGCTGACATCGTTTGTACGATTTGCCCTGCACAGAGGGACACTTCCTTAGCTCCACACCTCCACTCCGCAGAGGTGGGATGCACCGCACCTTTGGTGCCCTTCCTCTGGGCACTCACCCCGATTACAGGGAGCTGCTGTTCCCTGGCGTGTTTTCAGCCTTGCTAGAGGCAGCCGTCTGCCTGCTTAGGGAGAAGCCATGACATTTTACAGTTTTCAGTCAAGCAATGTTTTTTAGTAACATTGATCTTAAATCCTGTCTCTCACCCAAATAATTAGGGCCAACAAGCAGCAATGTATTTTAACATTTTAAGTACAAACCAATGATTATCTAGGAGTGAAATGAGAGTAAACATGCTCCTCAACAGCAGGAAAGAAACAGTGATCCAAATAAAAGACTTTTCAAGGATTATTTCAAAAAATCCCAAACAAACAGCTTGCAGAAGTTCTGATACACTCCCAAGGACATTGTTTTCAGCAATATTCTGTCATGCCTCTAACTCCCAGCAGTAAATAAATCTATTGCTCCCATTTATAGTACCATGCTCTTTAACATCATCAGGAGAAATGAGCTAATGAGCTGCTAGGTAACCGTAAAATGTTATTACACAAAATTATTCACCGGTCACATGGAGATACTGACTAACACCCATTATCACACTGTGGGATATCCTTGTTTAGATGAACACAATTTTTCATGTCACTTCAAAACGTGCACAGAGACTACCTGGGCACACGTTCGTTGAAGATACTACAGCCAGATACATGAAGGATGCCAGGTCTCATCAAGCAAGTGAAGGAATCGGAGCTGAGGTGCAGCAGGTAGCAGCTGGGGCGGGGGGGGGGGACGGG
>Ga0065711_1048550_pt1 | contig 11753 bp, 8 predicted proteins | sample Hoacrofraction12_FD_59098 | JGI IMG/M metagenome (GOLD analysis project Ga0065711, IMG submission 59098) | Hoatzin crop microbial communities from Cojedes, Venezuela - Epithelial fraction 12 v2 (version 2) | ecosystem: Host-associated > Birds > Digestive system > Esophagus > Crop | place... | reverse complement strand
TTTTTTTTTTTTTTTTTTTTTTTTTTTCTTCTCTTTCCCTAGTCCTGGAGATCGACTTCTCAGAGCTTGTTCTGGAGGAAATCATTGGCATAGGGGGCTTCGGAAAAGTGTATCGAGCTGTGTGGATAGGAGATGAGGTTGCTGTCAAGGCAGCTCGCTATGACCCTGATGAGGACATCAGCCAGACCATTGAGAATGTCCGCCAGGAGGCCAAGCTCTTTGCAATGTTAAAGCACCCCAACATCATTGCCCTCAGGGGCGTGTGTTTGAAGGAACCGAATCTTTGCTTGATCATGGAGTTTGCCCGTGGAGGATCGCTGAATAGAGTGTTGTCTGGTAAAAGGATACCCCCTGACATACTAGTGAACTGGGCAGTACAGATTGCGAGGGGAATGAACTACCTGCACGAGGAAGCAATTGTTCCCATAATTCACCGTGACCTGAAGTCCAGCAACAGTAAGTGCTACACAGTGAACAGCCAGGATGCTGGGGTAGGGTTTTGGAAAGAAGTCATACAAAGAAAAGAGGGGAGTACGTTAACTTAGCGATCATTTCTTGTGAACCACTGTATCCTCTAATTCAATCCCAGAGGGGTTTATTTTTCTGCAGTACAGTGCTACAGACCACAGGAAACATGTAAATGCTTTCACTTTGCAGAAGCAACTTAAATGATTGGATGCAAAAGCAACAGTAAATGGAGCATGCTTCTCTAGCAGTTCTTATCTATACAGTGTCTCAGTTTTATTGGCATTTCAGCAGACTCCTGTATGTTGGAAAGTCTTGTTGAACTTAAAAATATGTATGCTCCTCCCACTTTTTGGAAGGATAAATGCTCCTTTGGAAAGATAAATGCTCCAAAGCTTTCATTTTACTTGCTCGATATTGCTGTATACATGAGATGCAAGTGTGTTTTCCTTATGGGAGATTTAACCCATCCCTGCTGAACTGGGTCTCCTCTCTATCCCTCATAGCGCTGTGTTGACAGAAACATTAACTCAGGTAAATGAAATGTCCCACTGGGTTCCCTTTTACCCCCAGAACTTCAGCTGATGTTTGTGGTGCTTTACATGGGATGTAGCTGACGCATTAGAGCATGGGGACTGAACTCTGGTAGTTATGATTCTGAAATCATGGCGAATGGCTACTCTGTAGTACTAATAGCATTGTTGTCTGCCACTTGGGTATTTTGTAATGTATCTGTCTTCCCAAACTTAAAACTGCCTTGAAGTCAAATGCATGCGTAGAACATTATTTATGGGTGTGTGAGCAAACTGCTGCAGTGGTTTAAAGATCATCATCTCCCTTCCTGATGCCTGCGTGCATCAGTTTAGCCTTTCTCTCTGCTTGTCTATGTCTAGATGCCAAGAGCAAACATGTACCTGCGTGTTGGCTGCAGTGGTTTAGATAGGTGTGTTACAAAATCATGGAATGGTTTGGATTAGAAGCGACCTTATAGATCATCACCAACATACACACCCCCCACACCACACCCCCACACCCCTTGCCACAGGCAGGGACACCGAACTCATTTTCATTTATGGCTTGACTTAATAAGAAGCGCTATGAACTGGTTTCATGTTCACTTTTGCTTTGAGGGCAGTAACCTCTGGCAAAGAGGTCTGACAGATGGGAAGTTTAGTATCTTGAATAGATTCACTAGATCTAGCATTAACCATTACAACGCTGTAAATTTCCAGGCCTTGCAGAAGCTTCCTGTGTTTTTTTGGCCTCAAATCTTGTGGCAGTGAATTTACATAGTTTGTTGTGAAGGAAGAAAAAAGTATTATTTATTCTTGTTTATTGAGTTTGAAAATAGGAACTATGAGAACTTGCAAATTAGTTTCTGTGATGTTTAAGTTTCCCTTTTTGGTAGAGTAAGATTTCCCAATGTCTAAAATTCCCCCTTCCCTTACAGATGGCAGTATATATGTGGGCACATGGATAAATGCTGTAAAATGAAGGATTGGTTGCTTGGTTAATGGATGACTGGCTTCATCTGTGAATAAGGAATAGTTGCCTTTAAGTGTTGGGCCTTTCCTCCTTACCTAAAAAAACATTTACTTGCTTATTTTGCTAACAGACCAGTAAGACTTTATTGCTTAATGCTATCTGAACATTTTTGAGGTTTAGAATGAAAGTTATTTCTAAGATCAAAAGCTGTCAGCTCCTGGTACTTCACTGTTTTATTCAGACTACAGACTGCTAGTTGTAAAAGGGGAACGTGTCAACCTGAGAACCAGCCCAACTAGAGGGACACCAGTTCACAATGTCACCAGCCAAACACAGGTGCGGATGCTAGAAAACAGGTACTGTCAGCAGCGAGAGTAAATGTGTCTTGTCACAGTGAATCAGCAGTACATAACTGTGCTGCACTGTAAATTGTCAGTGAGAAGCTGAGGATTTTGCTACATACGTTACTAGACTTTTCCTCGTTTTGAGGAAGCAATAGTATAGGAAGAATGAGTGGGAATGCTTGTGGAAGGATTCAAAGACATCCTGTGTTTGGAGGGGAGAGGCAGAGAATTTACATGGTGGTCTTGACCAAAGATGCCTTCAGATCTAGTGCAGAAATGGTGGGTATAGGAAAGTCTAGCCCAGCTAAGTCTGCAGAAAGCAGTATTACATTTGGGAAACTAAATAAATGTAGGAGCTGGTACTGGAGGGAAGGACTTCAGATGTTTTAAAGAAAATTCATTGTTTTGTAGCTCTGGTTTGAAATAAGATGAATTAGTAACCTCAGATATGGGCTTGACATATGACAACAGCTGTTTAGTTTGGCAATATAGAGTTCTTCATTTTGTGCTGTGTGGTGGGAGAGAAATTTTTAAAAATGTAAATTATTTTAAACATTTGAAAATATGTGTTCTTTTTTGTGTGTATTTATAAAGCAAGTGTCATAAATATTCGATTATGACAATGGTGGAGCTTTTTTTGGGGTGAGGGACTATTGGTCTCCTCTGTTTGGGTCCTCCCCCAAGCGTACATTACCTATACATGCAAGTAGGCTTAACTCAGTTACCTTTAGGATAAACAACTTTGGACTGCCCAAGTCATGTCATTCCTGAATACTGTCACTGCATTGCTGAAATCCCTTTTCCATTATATGTAATAAGCATCTTAGAAAACAGAGCAGAGAAATTTCCATGGAAAGCTTTTTACACGTTTTGTAAAGATTAATAGACTAAGTATGTTATTGCGTCCTGATTTATATGTGGCTTGTGTTTTCTGTGTTTTTCTGATGTACTTAGTTTTCTCAATTACCGTGGACAATCGAGAACAGGTTATGTTGTTAGCTTTGTGCCTGTAGAATTACAAGCTTGTAGCATTTTTTTTTTTGCACAAGTTGCCATCCACGAATAGGCAGTAATGTGTCTCTGGATAAGGAACATCTTCTGCTTGCAAGAACTTGGAAAAGATTCTTGCAGACACATTTCTTTCATGTACTAAACATCTGCAAGTACTGTAGAGCTGTCATGGGAACATTGTCTGTATTGATCTACTAGTTGGTACTGCCTACGTTTAGTAATAGGTAGTGATTCTCATACATCTCATCTTGCCTTCAAGCACCAGCTGGGACCAGTGCTATCCATCTGAAGCTGCAGAATGAGTTACTTTGGGAGTTAGGGAACAAGATGGTGGACTGGGAAAGAATAGAGTTGCCATATTTAAAATCAAATTTTCTACTAGAACAGAAGAAAATTAGACAATGCCTTGCTTTCAGATGTCTGCCTATATTTAGGCAGACAGAGAATGCATAAGGACAGTACGTCACGATGAACATTTTGAGAAAGTCACATTACATTTTGAACAATAAAGTAGGTCAAGTGGGTACCTTGATAGAAGTCTGAGAAATTACCCGATTATATATATATAAGGATTCGGAAAAAAACCTTTTTAACCTAAACTATTGCAGGTTTTTGGACTCGAGTAGTAGGTACCAAAACAATGCTCAGAATAGTTCTCAGCATGTCTGATGGCATGGTAAAGAACATAGGTTTTGATTGCTTTGGGAGGTAACTTCGCCTTGTATAGGGACTGAAATTCAGGCGATTGTTTGAAGATTCCAGGAGATGTCTGTTTCTTAAGATTCTCCTTGTCAAAAAGCACTCTCCAAACCAATTGTCTGGTTTCCTTCTTTTAACCAATAAGGTGGACATTTTTTCTGTTCCACCACTTCTTTTTTTTTTTCTCCTTTTCATTATCATAGCTTTATGTTTAATGCTAATATATATAGAGTGTAGGAAAAGCGCCCTGTATGTTTTAAGTACTGTGTTTGTTTGAGGCGGATTTTTATTGTAAATCCTGGAGATTCTGAGGGTTGCCTGTTTCACTGCTTTGGGGATGCTATCAGGAAATGAGCACTTAAAGATCTTTACAGAACAAATTGCACACCTGTGATATTTTTAGAGACCTTGAAATTCCTTTGCTGAGTGTTATTTCAGTTGGCAGTGAGTCTGGTGGGTGAGTGTTCCAGTGGCATTACCAACTCGCATGTCAGCCATATAACTACACAAGAGAAAGGAGATAACACAGGAAAGCTATTTTGTTCTGCTGTGTGAGGAGATAAGCCTTTCTCTTTTTTTGGCATTTGATTCAAGAGTTTCAATTTATTCCATATGAAAATTAATAATATTATTCTGACGGAATCTGCTCTGTCTTCTGTTTCTTCTTTTCATCTAGTGATATAGCTAACCTTTCCCTCTTCAGCTGCAGGTTGGCGCTCCACTGAGTGTATGCTATGGAACTAGTAGCAGGCCTCTCCCAATGTAAAGGCTCCTAAATGATCTAAATGCTGAGCTATAGAAAAAAAGCAACTAGGAATGTCCACTGAAGTCAGCATCACTGTGCTTAGCACAGCTCTTAGAGTTTCCCTGTCTCTTATCTGTGATTTGAGTCTCGTTTCTGGTCAGAGGAAGGTGCTTGGCGTATAATGCTTAGAATCAAAAAGAGCAGTCCTGTTGGTTTTAGTGAAATATTGTAAATAATGAAGCTGGTCCTCTATGTTTCTATTTGTCTGTCAATGTTAGATATGCCAGAATTGCTATAGGAATAATGCCAGTTAACTAATGTTGCAGAGAACTAGCAAAAACATATTTGCTCTTTTTTTTGACTGGCTCAGCAAAATATGCTTGTTATTTGCACTACGTTGGAAGATTTTGCTGAGGGTGTTTGTGCCAGTTAGCAAAGTGCTTTATAAAAGTCACCGTGTTTGTGTTCCACAAAGTGGCACAGAAGATGAGCAGCAAAGTGACATGGCCAAGGTCAAAGAAAGAGATAATGACAGAGCTCAAAATAAACCCCAACGATTCCGATTGTCAAGTCAGTAGTTCTTCCCTTCTAGTTCTCTGAAGGTGGTTCCCTATCCTACTTTTTGGACCACCAAGGTAAGCTTGTGCTATCCTCAGGTTCAAAGCTCTGGCTTTTGGAAGAATTCCAAACTCTGCTGTAGCTTTGCTTATTTATTTTACACAGCTGTTAAGCCTTTTTCTGTTCATAAAGTTGCTAATAGAGCTGACTTTCACATGGTTTCTGGACAGTTATTCCTAGCACTTACAATATTCTTTGTTCTATATTTTTTTTTAAAGTACAGGCAGAAGTTAGAAGCAGGGATTCCTTGCAACTGGTTCAAATCCAACTCAAGGACAACAGGCCTTAAATGTTACAGATCAGTCTTGGTAACGTGATTAGTTATCTCATTCCTTGTTGCAGTGTTCACCCACCAATCTATTGGTAACTGAACCAACTCTTCTGTTGGTCTTGTCAGAGAAGGAAAAGTACTTAATATAAACTTCGTCCTCTGTCTGGCGGTGTCGTAGAGGAGAGCTCTTCCAGGGTCTGCTTAAAGCGTGTTGGCAGAGCAGTTTGGAAGTCTGCACTATGATTGCTGTTTCTGGTGCTTCAGTGTAATTTGCTGACTAACTCTCCAGTGTTGTACCTTCTATCAAAATGGATTTCCTTTGTCAGTGGGATTAAATGAGTGTGAGTAATGCTTCATGTAAAGTATAGTGAAACTATTTCAAGGGCATCTGAATACTTTACACTAGGTGAATAATTGATCTGGACTTGGTTGGGTGGTACCTTGCCCTGTAAGAGGAAAGTGGTGAAAATGTGAGATTTTTTTTTTTAGGGGGGTACAACAGCTAGGAGATTAATTTTATGCAGATGTTCTCTGGTTTAGTTCAGAGAGCAAAAATCAGTAAGCCTTTGTCTCTCTCTATATTTTTTTTTTAGGTTTAAAAAGTGTGTACAGTAGAAATCAAGCCTTTGAAACAGCCTGAATATACTCCTAAGTGTGATTAAATATGACTTTTCAAGTTCTGCCCTTAAGCAATTATCTGATTCTATGGACATGCTATATGATATATCTAATGATGCAGAACTCCTAGTTCTGGTTGCTCTAATTTCTCTGTCTCCCTGGAGTATCAACCTTTGTGCTGATATCCAGGTCACTTGTGGTTAAAAAAAATTCCAAAGAATTTTTTGCGTGTGGTAATATGATGGTGAAATTCATGCCAGTAATACTACAACTTTTTGTTGAACAGAATGAAAAAATATTTTCATTTCATGTGTTGAGAAGATGTAAATTATACCTGAAAGTGATGCTAATTTTTAAGCTGTTGAGACACTAGGAATTCTCAGAGGTAGGGTGACAGTTTACTTTGGTTTATTTTTTATCTTAGCTTGTCTAAATTAGTGCGACTATTTTCCTTTTAGAGCTTTGACAGATGCTTTCATGTTGCAGTCTTATTTTCAGTATGTTTTAGTAGATTTCCAAGAGTTTTGAAATGAAAATACATCTCCTGTAAATGGTTTGTTTTTGCTGAGTATGAATTGATGTGTTCACTGCTAATTACAAGTCAAAAATAAAAAGACTTACTGAAATACGTTTGTTGTCCACAAGAACACTTTGGTATTCTCCTGCCCACACCAAGCAGCAAAAAGGCAATTTCATGAATGAAATCCCTTATCTTTTTTCTTAGACAAGAATGGATTGAGTTCATCTCATTTTTAAGAAGTGAAATTGTGTCTATTACTTTTAAAAACCTAGCTAGTATCCTTTTCATGTCTTTGTGCCACTGCACGTATTTTTCTGCAGGGTTCTTTCTGCTCCTAAGAAAAAAATAACCAAGAGTTATGACACTAATTTTCTCCAAATTGTGTGTGTGGAACCACAGAACAGATACGAGCAGACCTGAGCGCCATCATGCAGGTGGTGTACCTAGGCATCTGTGTGCTGCTTCCCTGGATTCACTGTCTGACCATCTGTGACTGAGTGGGGATAAATCTGTGTTTTTCTGAAGTTTCTAAGCAAGTCAAGAGTGAGAACAGCCTTGTTGCAGCATTTCCGGGAAGCTAGAATAACTTTTTCAGCTCTGCTGTTTTTGTGGTTTTTTTTGGTGTGGCTCCCATGTCAATAAACTTAACTTGAATTTTTTAGAGATTTCTGTCAGCAGCTTCACTTTTGCTTTTCTCATCAAACAATTCCTGTCAGAATTTCAACATACCCAAAGCAAACAAACTCACTCTTGAAGTGTCACAAGTTAAGCACAGTCTTGCTCTTTGAAGTGATGATTCATCACCCAAAATGATTCCTTAATTTTAAGCAATACCACATTTTGAAGATGGTGCATATTCCCTTATGACAAGACAAGGAAAGCCTTAAGCTGTTGGAAAGAATACAAGATATATCATGTGATTTTAAGTAGCTGCTTTTTGGTACAGGTTTACTTTCTGATTCTAGGATGGTTTCAGTTAGATTGGTGTGGCTCTGATTTCCAAAAGGTTGCCAAACTTCACTGGCATATCTGATAATTGCTTCTTAATTGTCTGACTGCTAATGGAAAGGTAAACAGCTTTCTTCAGACCTGAACTTTTTCCAGATATGAAAAACAAATAGTAACAGAACTCGTGCACTAAGAAGAGAAACTATTGCCATGTGTAAGGATTTATAATTGTGTTGTTTGGTTACATCAGTGTTTCTGAAGATCAGGGAGAAGAGGACTCGCTCGCTTAATAATAATAGTTATAATAATAATAATCTTTGGGTCCCAGGCTGTAGAAGAGGGTGGTAACGGCAGGATGGTGCAGCATCATTCAGGGTTCTCTTCAGAAGGAAGTAGCCAGAGGACGGACAGCCCTCCTGTGAGCTGTTTGTGTTACCACCACACACAGCCCTTCCACTCTGCTTTCTAAAAGCTTTATTATATTACTCGAGCATTTATTATAACACCATTTTTTATTAAAAACAAAAACACCCTCCCAAAACACCAAACTTTATCTAATGCATGTATAGATTTCAAATTATCTCTGAAATCCTGTGTGTGCTTTAGATGCTGTACTACTTAAGTCCTGGATGATTTTTAGAGCTACAAGCCGAGCTCCTAGTTCACTATACAGCATGTTCCTCTGATGCTTCATCAAACAGACTTCTGGAATTTGCTTTGGCTGTTGACAAATGTTAAGATTTGCTGTTTGTATTACAACTGGAGACCTTCATTTAAAATGTAAACATGGCTTCAACCTTGCTGATTTATAGACTTATTGTTTAGATGCAAATGATAGTCAGTGTGCCAATAGTTCCGTTTACTAGTAATAGGTAAATACTTCTGCCAGTAAGATTTTGCTTATTGCAGCAGTTCCTGTGCTTAAACTGGGAATTCCTAGGAGGTTCTTGGATTACTCTGGAGAAGTGCTAGTATGGACAATTGCTCTGAAGATGGTATGTGTAAGGGCAGTGGGATGTATGCGAACCAGGCCTTGTGGTCCACGTGCCACAGAAGTATTACAGGATCTTCTATTGTTTCTGCTTGTTGAGTATGGGCTTAGGAAAAGATGTTGGAGAGAATAGTCTTTAGTTGCTTTTGTTCAAGGATCCTGAAAATAAGAAAAGTCTGATAGATTTGATTAATAGAATTCAATATGCCTAATTCTTGTTGAAGTGTTGTCAGTCTTGCCCTTGGATTTATTGCTTTATTTTTTCTTGTTTGATGTAATCAGTGGCATAGTGTGTGGCTTTGATGCAATTATGGTCATCTGGAAACTGGGGGATATTCCTAATGCTTCATCAGAGTACTGTGTAGTCACTTATGCTCTTTGATCACAGAGTAAGCTGGGTCAGAAAACTAACAGAAATGTAACACATCAAGAAGTGAACAGCTTTCTGATAGCTTTACTGCATGAGCAGTTCTCTTGCCTGGACTTTCATGTGCAACAGTGCAGAGCTACACTCTTTCTCAGCAGCTGGCAACTTGTTCTGCTCAGCTGGAGGTAAAACTGCAGTATTCAACACAGCCCGAATTTCACCGTTGTCAGCTGTAGCTTGGTGTTGATTGTGCACCCCAGAGCATTTTAACATTTGTTCTGATGAACAAAGAGGATATATGCCTCTCTTCCTTTTCTTAAGGTTTTTAAATTAAACCTGCTTTTTAAAAAACCCACCACAAACAAATCGCCAAAAAACCCAGCTTCTGGTGTGGTTTGTGCTGCTGCCTGTGAAGTTTTTATGTCTTCCTCACCTTCTAGATTGTGGAGTACCAGCCTGTTCCAGGAATGAATGTTACTTGGTATTATTGACTGTTTCATAGAGATATCTTAGTTGAAGCCAAAGAAAAACAGTTCTGTGCTACTTTTTTCCTCATGAATTTCATGTTTCTGCTTACCTGGAAATGGCTTCCACTGAACCAGCATTATTTTTAAATCTATTTTCAGACAGTTGCTTGAGTGACAATCAATGAATGTCATTCATGTCATCATTTTACTTTTCCATTACCTTTTTTTGTTGTTGCCTAATTCAGTTCTTGATTTGTTGCAAGCTTTCAGACTGAGACGATTTGGCGAAGCACTGTGTTGGGTACAGATGTAATTATATTTTTTACTTGGAGCATTTAACTGATTACGAAGAGTAAAATAATCCATGCCTGAGCTAGAAGGTTGTTCCAATGTAAGCAGTGTGGTAGGATTTAGTCTGAAACCAGAGCTGAACAGCTTAATTTTTCCAGGAAACTCACGTGAGCACTCGAAGTGTTTTGTACCAGATCACTAAAGCGATAAGACTTTTTTTCGACTTGGTTGGGTGGAAGGATCGATTCTAAATATATCGTGGCTGTAGAGACCTTTCCTATCTCCTCCCCCGTGATGCATTAGCTCTGTAGAGTTACTGTAATGCACGGCTTAAAATCCAAGAACTGCTGTGCTGTCACATCCATCACCTTCTCTAGGCTGATAGAAGAGGACAGTTGGCCAGCTTTATGGATTTGCTGAACCCTCGCGCGTACCTAAAAATTAAAAAGCTTTTGCTTCCAAGGTAGATTTTTTTTTAACCGAGTTGTTGCTCGATGGTTAGTAATAAAAGAGAAAATATTTGCTTATTACTAGAGACAATATTTATATTCTTTGTGTTTCCTTGTAAGATGTGAAATTTTGAGTCTTAAATTCTGTGCTCTACAGGATCTTATGTGACACTTAGCCTTCTGCACCACAAACAAATATTAGAATAAAGATGCAGTCCTGAAATGAATGGCACAGTACGCAACAGAAGGTAGGTAAAGGCTGCATGCGGAAAGCCCGGACTCAGTCCACGTGCAGATCTGTTAATCACTTTAAGTACTTTGAATGCAGGATCAAGAGCAGATTGCTTGTTATCTGGATACTTGTGAAGCAAAGCTATGCAAGCTGACTATGGAGGGTAGAGCTAAAATTGCAAATGAGATTTTGGCATAGCACTACAATATGAGGTCTCATTTTGGAGCAAGTTTTTGAAAGCCTTTCCCAAAAGCTTAGTTCTGTTCTCAAGGCAGTATGCCAGTGTACTGCTAACAGGACTTAATAATTAAGAAAGGAACACCTGGCAAGCTCAGTCTCTTGTCCGCTTTGCAATAACACTGATTTTTTTACTTGTTAGGCAAACTGCAGACTTACTGTCTAGCTTCTGGCTCTCTGAGAGCATGACTCTTGGACAATGCAGCAGAATGAAGCAATATATTAAGGCTATCTTTTTATCTAACATCCATTATCTACCACCACCACCATCTGAGCTGAAATGTGTCTTGGGAAGTTTTGCTTATTCATGGGAGGGGAAAATGGGATTGGAGCAATCATAAGAAGTTCAGTGAAGCCATCTTCTATGCAAGAGCATTTTTGTTTCATCTGTGGATACTTTTCTCCTTCTAATTAGGACTGTTCAAAAACTATAGGACTGTGGTTAATATTTGCTATTACTATAGTAGCTTCTAAATAAGAACACTGAAGATTTCAGAATGCATTGCATTTCTTTGGAGTACAGTGGAAGTTTTTATTCATTTTTCAGATAAAAGCATAAAAAGTAGTAACTGGCTCATGCAAGAGGTGAAAGATGCTTATCTCATTTTTCTGAATTAGTCTCCATTTAAAAAAACATATCCACATTTGTGTGAATTTCATGGCCTCCAGTAGTTGAAAGTGTTTGGACTAGAAACAGATCTAGAAGGCAGTCAAAGGGATTTGGACAAAGCAAAGATTATATCTAGATTGTGGGGAGATGAGTACAAAAAATACTGTAAACTGAAATTAGCTGTCCCAATTGTGAAATTCCAGGGTGTGTGTGTCAGGGAAGAAATTCGAATTTAAGTGCACAAACTGAAGCATTGAAGTTCCATCTGAACATGAGGAAGAACTTCTTCCCTCTGAGGGTGACGGAGCACTGGAACAGGCTGCCCAGGGAGGTTGTGGAGTCTCCTTCTCTGGAGATATTCAAGACCCGCCTGGACAAGGTCCTC
>Ga0065711_1048549_pt1 | contig 11753 bp, 6 predicted proteins | sample Hoacrofraction12_FD_59098 | JGI IMG/M metagenome (GOLD analysis project Ga0065711, IMG submission 59098) | Hoatzin crop microbial communities from Cojedes, Venezuela - Epithelial fraction 12 v2 (version 2) | ecosystem: Host-associated > Birds > Digestive system > Esophagus > Crop | place... | reverse complement strand
CCGCCCTCCCGGGGTGGGGCCTGGCCGGGCCCCCGGGTGAGGCGAGCAGCGGCGGGGCCCCTCCCTCCCGCCTGACTCAGTGCTCCTGGTAGCTCTGGGCGGCGGCGGCTCGGCGGAGCGGCTTGCGGTGAGGGCGCTGCCCCGCAGCGAGGGGCGCCGGGAGGGGAGGCGAGGGGAGGCTGGCGGGCCGGGCGGGCGCTCACTGCCGTGTCTCTCTCCGCAGGCTCGGACTCGGACCCGGCCCGGCGGATCCCAGAGATGGCGAAGGTGAGGCGGGCGGTGCCGCCGGGCTAAAGGCTGCCGCCACGGCCCCTCGGCGGGCTCGCCCCTGGCCGGCCGCGGCCATCCCGGGACACCCTCGGGTTCGCTGTCTGCCGACTCGTACTCCTCAGTGATTGCTCTCGGCCTGCCTTAAGCCAGCCCGTCCTCCGGGCTGGGGAGGGGGACGGGGGCGGCAGCCGATCATGTGAGGCGCGCGTCAGGCACGGCTGTTTTTTTCCGCCAGTTTCCACTAATTTGGCCAAGTTTTCGGTACCGTGTGTTTATGCTGGGCTTGGGCGGAGGCTCCTTCCACTGGAGGGCGGAGGAGAAAAAACCACCACCGCGGCTGTGCCCCGTGGAGGCTCGGGGCTCCCGTCCCCGGCTTTCCCTGTCTAGCTTCAGTTTGCTGGAAGCCTGGCAGGTAGCCTGCGCTGCTTCGCCTGACAGGGTTCATTTTTCCTTCGCAGCGCTTGTGTCGCTGTGGTTTGCGCCTGGGTGAAGGCTTGGAAACCGGGGCCGAGTGCAGCCTTTGTTTTGCATCGAATGCATAGACTCCGAAAAGTAAAAGGAGAGTTTAATGGCTCATTTATGTGTTTTGTGCTGCCGTAGGAAGTGAAAGCCATGGAGTTGTATGAGCGCCTTTGCAAAGGTCGGGGTGATTGCACAGTAACGTTGTAGGTTTTTCGGTGCTGTAAGCTAATGAGTGGAATGATCAGTGGTGTTTTAATGCTTCTGTGAATACTTACTGATGTTCTGCCTGGATTTGGTTTTAAAAGAAAGGGTACTTCATTTAAAAACAGTTTTTATATTTAATAGTAAATCCTTCAAGTTTTGGACTTTTTCTTGAGGGACAAAGAGGGTATTTTTCTTTTTTAAACATCAGGTCTGGTTTGTAGGATGCATCTTAAGAAAACAGAATCCCCTACCCATGCCAGTGCAGGCTGTCTGAGCAGACAGATCTACTTGCACAGCCTTTTATTACATGCACCATTTTATTATGTGTAGCATTGCTTGTAGGCTTGAGGGTGACTTCCTTTTAATAAAAGCATGGAAATTTGCAGTTCTTTTGTCTGTTCCACAGAGACACAAACTTTAACTCTTGACCTTTGTAAAAGGAGTATTTCATTCTTTGCTAGTGCCAAACTAGTTACCCTTGTCTTCATGTAGTAGAATTTTCTACTGCCTGAGATAACATTTGGGGTTAGGTTACTAACTGTGGTGGATGATGGTAGGTTGAAGTTATTGGAATGATGAGGGCTTGTACTTGGTGGGCCTTCTCCTCCAGTTTCCGTGTTCAGAGGGCTGCTTTCCACTTCAGTAGTATCCTTTGCCAGTGCAATTATGCAACCATGAAAGACTGAGAGTGTCAAAACTTTGTAGCCTGTAATTCATTTTACAAAAGTAAAAATAAAAAAAGTTGAAGAATAAGCTCTGCTCCTCCTGGCAGGTGTCTGCTCTAAATTTTGTTGCACCACGAAGTAATGGTAAGAAATGCCTATCAGTCATGAAATGTCAAATGTCAATTGACAGTTGCTATTCCTATGGACAGCTGAAGGTTCAGAGTTCACAAAGACTGCACAGCACAGTGTACTGAGTCCAGTTTAGCCTAGGTACATCACTGAAGAATAAAACCTTTGAAGAAGGCAAGTTATCTTTGGAGTCTTGGTCACTGCAGTATTTGTTCTTGCTCAGTTATGGGAAGATCCCCCCCTTCCCCATCCCCCCCCTAAGACTTGAGGGATTGTGAGTGTTCCATGTCCAGGACAAGAAGGTTCATTCATTTTGTGGGAAAACTCCAGCATACCGTAATGTGCTGTGCAGACTGATCTCTCAGTGCATGTGTTTCTCTGCTTTCTTTGGAGGAAGGCTGCTGTCCTAACAAGCTGACTTTTCTCACACATCTGTCTGTGTAGTGGTACTTGTGAGTGTATAGGTGTGCATGATGCACTCTCTTCCTGCTTGATGAACAGGCTGCCTTGGAAATGCTACCCTGTGTTTGCTATTTCAGAAATCTGGAAAGAAAGCAACAAGAATATTTTCTGCTTGCGTGTTGTGGACTGATCTGTTTTGGTCTACTATTCCCAATTTTTTCCCTGAATGTAAGGTTGGGAGCATTTTGTGTATCCCTTTGTAAGCTGCCGGGAAAGGATTGCTTGCTGCTGGTGAAGGTGTGGCTGTGGTGTGTTATATCTGGAGTTCCTGTTCTGCCAGCGTGCACGTGTGACTTGGAGCACAGAGATAGTATCGCCAACTCCAGTAGTGCTTCAGAGGATTGTGTCTCACAGTCCAGAGTACAAACGTGGCTTCAGAATTGGGTCCTAAGCAGCTCCTTGGCTGAGTTGAGGTTACTGGTGAGGACACATTCTTGGAGTGTTTTTGCAAACGTCCCTGCATTTGTTCCTACATTGCTGTTGCTTGCTCTTCTCTTCTCCCTCCTTTTTTCCACCCACTCTCTTTCTTTTTTTTTTCTTCCTGTCGTACCTATCTTTGGTATCTCCATGGTGTACTGACTCAGAGTTCAGGGCAGATGTTGTGCAATTCTGTTTTTTGTTACGAGTTTAAATTTAGTGGGGCAGATGTGAATATAGTCTGCTGACCAGAGCTTACTCCTTCCATTTAAGTGGTCAATCTGAAGCATTACTAAACTTAGAGAGGTGTTTTGTAGAGGTGTCTTTATAGTTGTGCATTTGCATCAGCTCTGCACCTACATTAATCCCTTCACAATGTAATTTGCATCCTACTGCCCTTGAAATTTTGGTAAGGATGTCATGAAATAATTACATATTTCTTACATGATGTTAGTTTTAAGCACGGTTTGAACTGGGATCTCTGTGTGGTCTTCAATGGCTGCAAAGGCTTTCAGTTTACCAGCGAACACTGTTGTGCTTTATCTGCAAGATGTCTATTCTTCTGTAAGAAATCTTAAGGCAGCCTTTCATTTAGTCTAGCATGTGACCTTCTGGGCTCTCTTCTGTCTTCTGAAAATAGCGTACCTTTTCTGTTTGTCAACCCATGTGCCGGAAAATATTCTCCAGTTCCACCACTCCAGTTTTCCTGTGCCCTTTTGTAAAAAGATGGCAGTTTTTAAAAAGTCACATACCACCTTTTTCTGCACTAGACACTGGGCTTTCCAGTGGTAAACTGATGAGATCCTGCTTCTGTTGCTGCAGAGCAGCATCATGAAAGGGGGTTGCTCTTCATCGATGGGAAATCTGACTGGTAAGAACTTGCTGTGAATGGGTATGAAGCAAGGGTGGCCGGGCAGAAGCCTCAATCAGTTCGAGTGTGGTCTTTTGTTTGCTGATAAGGAATGCTTTGTATTTAACAGCGGCTAAACATGGAACCTTGTGGGTGGGAAATTTTTTGTGTGCTTGATGGGAAAAATTAAAAGGAACCACGTTAAGTGGCTATTGTTGATCTTGCAGATAATGCTGTTGCCAGGATATGTGGCCACATGACATCAAATTGGAAGCTAAAGTTGTCTCTTGGGAGAAGTTAACACAGCTCTGAGGTGCTTGTTAGAAACATCTTGCCTGATGAGATTGTATCATCTCCTTCTGCAAACTTTTGCTAGAGTGGCATAAACAAAAATAACAGAGAACATGAATTTCTTCATGTGGAAGGGCATAAATTTCGAAGCAAGATCATCTCTTGCTTTGAAGTATCTTTTTTTCTTTTTTTTCTCTGCCTTTCCTCTTCCTGCTGATTTTGTGTATCCAGGGTCTGCATTGTTCTCATTGGCAGATGTCTAGAGAAAATGGAAGCTGCTGTGTATTTCTAGTGTGTAATCACAAACTGCGTTTACACTACACTTAACAGTCAATGTATTGGGGAATGTAGAAAGAAAAGAGTATGGGTGGATTTTGGGTGTTATCATCTTGTGATATTCTTTCTGTTGAGGTCTTGCATGTTGTACTTCTCTATATTTTGCTGCCCAGTGTAGGGTGTTGCTATTTAGTGAGGGATCACTCCAGGTCACATAGGGATTGATATCAAAGACAATTTGTGTTCTTCTGTCTGTTGATGTGCTTTGGGTTCTACTGGGTGAGAAACTTACTAACCAAAATAAAAACTACCTATGAGGCTGTAGTGTTATTGTGTATCTATTTGCATAAATGACAAGGAACATTCTTAGAGATACTAAGAAGGTAATTTACCTGTATAAAAAGTTATGAACTATGTAAAGAAATGTTAAATAGTTGCCTTTCAGTTGACTTTTTTTCCTGTTAGGTCAGAACAGCGTAGCAGTTGTAGTGTTGTGATCCATCTGCAAGAACCGCTTTGTTTCAATAAAGTTTAAACTCCGCTTAATGTTGAAACTGTAGCTGACTTGTCTGATAAATGAGTGTCTGGCTTTTGTCAGAAACTCTTTTGTTGGATCTATTATTTTGTTAGAAATGTCTGGTTCATAGCTCCTATTTCAGCTTCTCCGTGACTGAAAGCTGACTGCAGGGGTTCAGGCTGTGATGGTGGTGTAGAACAGGTGCTTCTCCTCTCTTTCTTTGGCCAAAAGGTGCCGTGTTTGGGAAGGAGGAGACAGCTCTTCCCTCCATGGCCAGAGTTTGTTACCGCTGCAGAGCTTTCTGCCGTTGTCCTTTGATTTTGCAAATAAGAAGTTGGGACTGGAATAACTAATAAGGGTCCTTCTGGGCAGTGGGGTGTTATAGATGGATTTGTGGTTGTTAAACATGGTGTGCCTGAGTATTTCCTGCCATACCCTGATTGGCAGGCCACACTGCAGTGCTCTGGAAAGCTAGGTGAGTAGGTTTCTGATGTGAACATTGGGGAATGGCTTGATGCTTTCCCAGCGATGGGCCAACTATGGTCAATGTCACATCTACCCACATGTGGCTTCTGAAGGAAGTTAGACTGTAGATTGGATTTGGGCCCACAAAGCTTTGTCCAATATTGTCTTACACTAACAGCCCCTGCTGTGGTTGTGCTCCATTTGCACAAGCATATGGTATCAGGGGCAGCAAAGGTAGCCGGAGATTCTGCCATTATAGCTGCCGTCTTCGTGGTACCCAGGCGATGTGGATTTTTATTATGCTGGATGGCAGAGCTGCAGCAATATTTCTGGTTTGCAAGCTAGGTGCAGCTCGAGTACTGATTGAGTGTGATTGTGGCAGGTAGGTAGCCAAAATCCAGTAAACGCTGCGTGTCAGAAGGAAATGCCAGGAATGTGAATGGTGCCCAGACACAAAGAAAACCTTCAGACCACAGCTGCACCAGAAGAGTTTCAGAAACTGTTCATCGAGCTTAGTGTATGTTGAGGCTTTCCACACTGTGCTTTGGAAAAGAGACCTATGGAAGGATTCTTCATAGTTAACAAAAATGAGAAGGATGATGCAGAGATGGATTTAATCTGTCATTTAGTGTTCACACAAGTTGTCTTAAACGGCCACAGAGGAATGCTGGGCCGTTGTCACAAGACTTAGGAATTATGAAGGGGAATTCCACTTGCTTGTAACAAGATAAGCAAAGGAAAACTTTAACTTGAAGATCAATAACTGTTTCCTCTCAGACCTGTTGACCATTAGTCATGTCCAAAGGAGAAATGTGGTAGTACTATAATATTATTTTAAATGATATGAAACAAAACAGCAGAAAATACAATTTGAAATAACCCCATGCTGGCTGGCAAGGTAGTAAGGGAAGAAAACAGGCTTTTCAGTCTTTTATCTGTTTTTCCAAATTAAATTCCAGTTACAGAATTGAGTCCTAAATCCTTGAGATTTTTTTCATGATAGCCTTTGGAATTAGCTAAGAAAATGACAGAAAGTACATGTTGCCATGACTAAATTTGAAGTACTGCCTAAAAAAATTGCTTGTAGTGGAAAAAAGCAGAATGCTACAGTGGATTTGTCATGCATCTGAAGTATGCTGGATATTGGACAGTGTCTACCAGGAAAAAGTTTGTTGTTGCTCTTAAAACACCAGGATACTTTGTGTTCTGATTTGCTGGCATACGGCAGAGGTAGACCTAACTCGTTCCTCCTTCTGCAGTGGGAAGGGTAGGGAGTCTCTGATGGCAGTAACCTGCAGGTGGCCTGGGAGGGACCAGTGCTTTAGGGCAGTTCCTCGCTAGTGCTCTCAGCCTCTTTTCTCTCTGTTGTCTTCTGGCTGACCTGTCTTGGATGAGTACCTTGACTTGAGACCAAAGCACTGTGTGGCTGAAATTGCTAGCTTAAGGGAAAGGCTGTACCACAGAGGCCAGATGGCTGCATTGCCTGTGAAATAACGGGATGCCAGTCTCAGTAGGTGTCTTGGCACTTCCTTTCATGCTCTTTCCTGAGAGTGGAAAAATGCCCTGCCTGTAGTGATTACTGCATTTGTACAGCAAAGTTTACAAGAAATTTCCCTTCTTTAGCTGTTAGAATAAATCTTCCTATTCCCAAAATCCATCTGTTTCCCCTTTTGGCTGTTCCTTGACTTTTATAGTTTAGAAATTAACTACTGTGTTATACACATACAGACTCTTGAACTGTCATGTTTAAATAAAGGCAAGACTTTTCCGTAAGGCTTCTGTATCCTTTTGTGTTTGTCCCAAAGAGAAACTTCCTGAAGAGTCATGTTCCATGGAAACCTAGTGGAATTATTTTTGTGTTTGGATGGGCTGATCTTTTATCCTTACGTTTGAGCGGCTACTTCTTTTTAGCTGTAAACTACTATGAGAAATGTAGCTGAATCACTTGAGTAAGAAGTTGCTTATGCCAAAAGAAACATGATGAAAAATTGAAAGCCATTGCAGAGTTCAGTAGATCTCATTTGCAACGTGATGGAAAAAATAAGTGTGGTACTGGTTGAGAGCTCCAGTACGTTCTTCTTGAGGAGAGGAAGTTCTTATCTCCAAATGTGTCTTGGATCTTTGTGCAAATTTTCTAGCATACGTGATTTGTGCAGTTAATTTCCCAAATTACTTTAACACATGGTAATTTCTTACTGATTTTCCTGCATTCAGGCTGCAGTGTTGCAAATACCAATCCTGCAAACTACCATTATGTAAATATACACGAACTTAGCTGGTGTACTGCTGAGTAAAACTGTAGTAATACCTTCTGAGTGAGAGCTGTGTTTAAATAATGACAGACTGCCGTTTAGTCAGATAATTGCAAGAAAAATGCTACAATCTTTTGGGTTGTGGATTCAGTTTTAGTCTGAGCTCACGTATGGAGAACTGAAAGATGCTGTCTTCTATTTCATGGATTTTTTCCTTTCCCCCTACCACTTTTTTCTCCCTCTAGTACACAAGAGGCACCGTGACAGCCTTCTCTCCTTTTGATGCCAGAGCTGATGCAGAAGCTCTTCGTAAGGCCATGAAGGGAATGGGTAAGAGTAGTTTATTTTATGAAAAGGAAAGGGGTCTTGCTCCTTTGAAAACATCCTTTCTGAACTAATTTTTTTATATTAGCAGATGAGGGTAGGGCGTGTGCCTACATGCCATGGAACTGCAACCCCAGAGCTGCGGGAGACTGGGCGTGTCCTGGTTTTGACTGTGCTGCTCTCAAGGATATTTATTTTTAGGTTAGCAGAAAGAAAAAAGAAGGTGGTTTGCACGTTCTCTATTAAAAATTGATGCTCCACAGGCTTCTCTGCGCACAGAGTTTTACTGCACAGTAAGCTAGACTGTGGATTTACAGACGACAACTGTGGAGTGTTATGACAATATAGTAGAAGCTCCATGCTTGGAAAATGTGTGACAGCCCCCTCAGTCTGGAACTACATAAGCACAGTACAGTCACTGTAAACAAAGAATACAAGCACGCAGCATGAATGTAGACTAACAAGTGGTCTGTAAACTCGCGCTGTAGCTTTCTGCACCAAAGCTTCCTTGTGAGAACAAGTAGTAGTTTGTTACTTTCTTTGAAGCCACCTGTGGGAGGAAGCAGAAGGAAGGGAAGAAGGCAAATGTGATACACCTCAGCCTAGTGACAAATTCAGTAGGGCTGGTAAGATGCTGTGCTGTGAGGGCTATATTGCTAACTATTGTATATCAAATGGATAATAGCTCTGCACTTCTGTACTCTGAGGTGTTTGGAGTTACTGGACTGAGCTTTGCTGGGAGTTGGCAGGTTGTTTATTCTAAAGTAAATCCCTTGGTGAGCAAGGTTCCTGTGTAGAATGCAAACTGTGACTAAATGTTATAGCTGATGCCTGAGGTGCTGGGAGCAGTGTCTGGAACAGAGCACTGATGGCGAACAAATAATACATAGGTCCTCCAGTCATATTTTTGCAACAGCGGAACACCAAACCTGGTGGCTCAGCTTGGAGTATGGTGACATTTGTTATTTAAAGCCTTCTGCTGTTTGTCACTAGACTGTTATTTTCAAAGCATCATTTGTTGCCTTTGGAGTTTGTGCTGCTGCTGTTTGTTTTTTAGAGTGTGTTTGTAACTCTTTGTTCTTTCTAACTTCAGGGACTGATGAAGAAACTGTTCTGAAGATCCTTACCAGCAGAAACAATGCTCAGCGTCAAGAAATTGCTTCTGCCTTTAAAACCTTATTTGGCAGGGTGAGAAGAAGAAAAATACCTCTAGAAATGAGCTGAATGCTGCCTATGGTGATTACTTAAAATTGTGAGGCGCATTCATCATGCTCCCTGTAAAAGATTCCTTCGAAGAAAATCTAGTTTTTCTTCAGTCTCCCTCTCCCCCACCATGCCATATCTTTAATTGCTGGCTAGGTTAGAGTGTTCCATTTAGTTTAGCACAAGAAGTTACTTGATTCTTCTGTATTTCAGTGCAGTATGTCTTAGGTGGGGTTTTGTGCAAAAGCTCCTGTAGTTTGCTGTTAGTATGCTTCTAGTATTGACCTCATTCTCGGTATGGAAGGAGTTGTCAAATATTTGGATGCAAGGTCTGCAATGCAAGGTGATAGCAAGACAAGAGTCTTCGAGAGCCAGAAAACGTGACAGAAATAAAGCAGCCTAATGCGGTAGGAGAGAACAAAACCAAGTATGTTGGTAGATAAAGCCATAAGTGAGTTCAAAGCAAAGACAGCTTGTTTCTTTGTTCAAGCATTGTTGGATCCTTTAGTATTCTGGCTGGGTAACCTTTGTTTCAAATAGCAAGTGCAGTGAGCAACTAGCGTTGAAAGAATTTCTGTACTGAAAAAAAAAATAAATCAATCACAATATGTTTCAGGTTTTCCAAATGCCCATGTATCCTTTTCTTCTGCCTTACATGGCTACATTTGTTTCAGTTCAATTACCAATTAAAACAAAAAGACCCCTGTCCCTTGCGCTTTTTGGTGTGTCCTGGAGTGTTCCAGCTTGCAGACGCACATGCGTCCATTTAAAATAGTTAGACCTTATTCATTACAGCACTGTTTGTTCTGCATTAGGATCTTGTAGATGACCTGAAATCAGAACTGACAGGCAAATTTGAAACATTGATGGTATCTTTGATGAGACCAACATATATTTTTGATGCTCATGCACTGAAGCATGCCATCAAGGTAAGAGGGGTGAGGGAAGGGAATTAATAATTATGTGAAATGTTTGTTGTGCTTTTATTGTTTTTAGGAATGAATGTTTGGTTGGTAAAGGGAACGCTAATTGAAGTAGCCTTTTTTCTTCTTTTTTCTTTTTTTTTTTTATTAGGAATGTTATGGTAACACCTGCGGTTATTGCTAATGCCATGGTTTTGCCTGGTTTCTTATTCATTCTAATAACTCATTACAGGTAGCTTAGAAATCTAGTCTATAAAGTTTTATGTGACATTATTTTAATGAGAAACTATGTGATCTTAAGAGAACGGTGTCACTGTAGATGCAGATGAAAATCTACATAGCAAAAGAATTGTTCCTTCTGATTTAAATACAATGAGTAGATATACATGTTGCTTTTTAATTCTTTTTGCTGCTAAAGTGCAGCGCTGAAGTCCAGCGGACACTAGGTTTTTCTGCTGTGAGGAACTTAGCTTTTATAGCTGTACAGTGGTGTGTATAGGCTGAAAATTAGTTCAAGGCGTTTCATTAAAGCGTGACGTTATTTGTATGTGTCTTTTTGACTGTTATTTAAGCTAGAGAACGTTTTGCCCCTGATGGATTACAGTGCAACTCAAAAATTGATGGGCCAGCGTACTTCTGTAAACTGGTGTCCACCAAAATTATGAGTGGGTATTATCTTTATTATTGAATGTGTTCTAAAAGCTGCCTCCAGTAATGCAGAGGGAAGATTTGATAGCCCTGTCAGTGTTACCTTTTGAATGTTTCTCTTTAGCTGAATGCATTTAATGCCTTTCTGGGAAGGCCAGGTAAACAAATAATTTACAGTCTGTATGTGTAGATATTTTAGAGTGTTTTCTTCCGTGTGGTCTTATTATTCAGCCCCTTCCCACACACCCCCCCCCATTACGCCTGTTTGATATCATCAGCCTGTGGGAATTCAGGAATTGAACATCACTGGATTTTGCACAGAACCTGTTGATTAAGGTAGAGGACATTGAACTTGACTAGTGTCAGACAGTGCTTGGTTGGGTGACACTTACACGTAGACTCCCAAGATCCTTGATTACCAACTGGTTAATATGTAGGCTTTAGTCAACTGCGCAAGCTAGTGCTCATGAACCCATGACCCAGCAAATAGTATTTGAGACAACAGAAACTTTAATCCTGGAAATTTTCTGTAATGTCTTTGTATGCAGTGGGGGAAGGGGAGATGGCACCTGACAAACTGATAAAAGGCCTTGTTGACTAAAAGGAAAACATGTATTCCCAAACTCCTCTTGTTGACTTAGGAGTCAAAGACTGACAGGGGGATGACAGAACAGACAGGCGTAGGAGGCAAAGTAGAGATAGTGGAACAAGAGTGGTTTTGTTCTTGTCACAAAAAATGATATTAAACACAAGATTCTAAGATTTCAGAGAATGTGTCTGCACAGGAAAAGATGTAGATATTGGCTTCAGTTCAGCTAAGGTGGATAACAACAGTAAAGAAGATGCAATAGCAGGGACTTCTGTGCAAGATAACTCAGCTAAGAGCACTGAGTCTGTGCTGAAAATTGTCCTATCAATTTTCACTGCTGCTACTTAGGTTAGAACTAATACAACTGCGCGTGCCTCGCTTGTTGAGCAGGCATGTTCGTGGAACAATCTGTATTGGAAAATGATTACATGTAACCTGGCAGATTTGTATTTTGGATGTCTGTGTATGGAGTTAGTATTTGGATTTGCCTTACAGGAAAGGTTGCAAATAACACGCTGAAGCAAAAAATTCACGGTGTTGTATTTCAGTGTTGCTTTTGTGAAATGACTCCTTCGGAAGCGTAAAGAGCAATGGCTTATTCTTACAGGCAGACTTGGAGTTGTGGAAAAAAGATACTGAGCTGGCTTTTGTAAATTTTATCCTTGTAAAAGTCAAGAGCTTATCCTGGAGGCCATCATGAAGCAAGTGGAAGAAAAGAAGGTTATCAGGAGTAGTCAGCATGGATTCACCAAAGGGAAATCATGCCTGACCAATCTGATAGCTTTCTACAATGACATGACTGGCTG
>Ga0065711_1048548_pt1 | contig 11754 bp, 6 predicted proteins | sample Hoacrofraction12_FD_59098 | JGI IMG/M metagenome (GOLD analysis project Ga0065711, IMG submission 59098) | Hoatzin crop microbial communities from Cojedes, Venezuela - Epithelial fraction 12 v2 (version 2) | ecosystem: Host-associated > Birds > Digestive system > Esophagus > Crop | place... | reverse complement strand
CCCACCCCGTCTAGATCTCAGGCTTTAAGTGCCATAAGGGATCTCTTTATTCTGTCTCAACCTCTCCAAGTTCCTAAAGCATTTTCAGCACTGATGAAGAATGTTTTTTTCCTCAGAAGTGACAGTTTAAAATCAAGGCAGCAGGACTGTATTTCTGCGGGAAGTCCTGTTGCAGATGTAACTCCATGCTTTATGTAGCCCTCTTAAGCTCTGATCACACAGACTAGTGTTAAGCAGTAAGCCTGTTGCTCTGCTCTTGCTTAACTGTTAAATTTCCCTCCTGTAGACTAGATGCTGCCTTGATTCATTTTACACACTTACTTATTGTCAAAATAGAATGCCCTCTAGGTGATTTTTTTTTTTCAGTTGAGCGTTCGTTTTTTAGTTTTTATTACTACTCAGGCATTTGACAGACCAATCAATGAACCAGTCTCTCGTGACTTCTGTTACCACCAGTTCATATTAGAATTAATACATTTTAAAGCATGACGCTTTTTTCCTTCTGTTCACACTTTTCTTCTAGCAATTGTGTTTGAAAAACACTTCCCAGCAACCATAGATTCTTTCCAGGATGCGGTAAAGTGCTTGTCTGAATTTGCCTGCAATGCAGCGTTTCCAGATACCAGTATGGAAGCAATCCGCCTCATTCGCCACTGTGCAAAATATGTATCTGATAGACCTCAGGTATAGTCTGTATTAACTAAATTATAAGTGTTTTAATCAACAGTGCTTTTATAAAGAAAAAAATGCTTGCGCTGACCTTACTGGCTTCCCTTCAAGTTTCAGAGATTATTGAGAAGTGTACTTTATGCAGAAGCAATAGGAGTATAAAAGGCCACAGGCTTTAGAAGTATCAGCAATTTTTTTTCTTTTATTTCCCCCTGCCCATCCTCATCCACCCAGTTCAGCTGGTGGCTAGCTTTCCTGAGAGCTGCTGGAAATCAGTGTATCTGAGGATATTGCTCTCTACTGAGAACTGTTGTGATGAATGCATAATGGCGTAAGCAAAAAATGCGTGATATCCTCAAAATGTTATGGTAGATCCTCACTTTCAGTGCTGTCTCTTTAAGAAGAGACTAGGAGACTCAACTGAGCTGCAAGCGAAAACTGATGCTTGAATGTGTCGTTTCATTTATTTTTTTGGTTGATTTTTCATAATATACTAAGCATTACCATGAAAAACACCTCACCTTCTCAGTGTTGTTATTTTGATTGCCAGCTCACCTGAGGTATCAGGGTGTAATACTACTACGGCAGAGATTGTTATTTACAGTCCAAATTGCATTTTATTTTGAAGAATCTTAACTCTTACAGCTCTGTATAACCCTGTATTTTCTTCTAAAGGCATTCAAGGAATACACAAGTGATGATATGAATGTAGCTCCTGAAGACAGAGTGTGGGTGCGAGGATGGTTCCCAATTCTGTTTGAGTTGTCCTGTATCATCAATAGATGCAAATTAGATGTAAGAACCAGGTAACAATCAATATTTGTAATTCAAATTTTAAAAGGCTTACTTTACGCTTGTAAAATAGAAACACATCTCTTAGTAAATGTAACCATTGTAAAATGACTTACATACTTAATTTAGGTGATGTCACTGTGGGAATACCACAATTTTTGAAAACGCTTTTAAATAGATGCTGAAATGTAGAAAACAGTCTCTGTTCTTCACGTGTGAATTTTTTGTCTTCTGCTATAATAAATAATGAAGCTACATGGTTCTGATTGCATTGTGTTAAATAGATAGGTATTGCATTTTCTTAAATATTCAAATAATGTCTGTTTAGGATGAATAGCCATGAAATCACAAAGAAAATAATTAGTTAAATAGTTAATTTGAAAATAAATTAAAGCTTAAGTAAATTAAAATACAGTGACTGTTTTCCATTTATTATAGAACCCGTAAACTATTTAAAACACCTCAGCTCAACTTGATCAGATGTGATGGAGGCAGATAGAACACAGTAAAACGTGAAAGCCAACTTTAAGCTTACCTAACATACAGCACGCTAGCATTATTTTAACATGGAAGTCCAGCACTAAATGATCAATATGCATTAAATCGCATTAGGAAATAGAAATGTATGACGGTTGATTCCATGATACATGCCCCTGTTACTTACTGCATTTTAGTGATTTGTCATAATTAACCTGGGTAAGCTGTGTGTCACCTTTCCGTTTTTGCTCTGTTTAAAACAAATGTGAAATGCTCCATGCAATCAGTAGGGTTTGTTTTAGTGGACTCCAACAGCAATTTTGTGTTGGAATCTTTTTTTTGTTTTAATTAAAACTTATGACCCCAGTCCTACCTGCCTCCTGGCTGTTGCTTGTCATACTTACTTCGAGGGTTTTAAGACAGGTTTTATACCATGATTCATTCACTGGTTGAAAAAGCAAAGCTGTATGCTGATTTCATGGCTTTTCCATTATAAAAGTGTATTCAGTTGCAGTTCTGATACTAAATATGAGAGGTTCTATACAAATCACTTTAAATTTACACATCTACATGTGAGCTGTGCATCTGGACTCCCTTTATAGCTGCTGAAGATTAATACTTCTTTCTAGACCTCCGTATTTCTTACCTGAAAATACTTGTTCCTTTATTTTTGTGGTCCTTTGTAAAGAAATTGTTTTCCTATTTTAATTTGGAATTACCACAGTTCTCAGAAATGTTTTCTGGCTATTGCCTGTGACTTTTAAGTGCTTTTTAAACAAGCTGGTTTTCGACTTAATTATATCAATGTATAATGTTCTTAACAGTATTGAAGTTTTTTATTGCTGTTGCAGTTGGACATATTTGGTCTTGTGCATGTCTTTTAGTAACTCTTAATACATGTTCTTTCCTCATATAGGGGCTTAACAGTAATGTTTGAAATAATGAAGACATACGGCCATACTTATGAAAAACACTGGTGGCAAGATTTGTTTCGGATTGTCTTCAGGATATTTGACAACATGAAGCTGCCAGAACAGCAGACTGAGGTGAAAAAAGTGGGGGAAGATAATTTACATGAGATGTATATTTACAGTAGAAAACCTGATTAGGAATACAGTTTATCAAGTAATGTAAGGCAAACCTCAAAACTTGCATGTTTGCCTGTGGTTCTAGTAGCCTTATTGTATTTTATTAGCATTCTTTTGGAGGTATTTTCACTTTTCTCTTTTTTTTTTTTTTTTAAATCGTGTATAAAAGTCCTAGTAGTTTACAAACAATAGAAGAATAGCATAAAATGCAGTGTGCCTAGGGTTTGTAAGAAGAACTGTAGCTTTTACGCGTGATGTCTGGAATCTGAGACACATCATTTCATGACAACATGCTCGGTGGAATGAGGCTTGTAATCAGCAGTGGAGTAACAATTAGAAGAAATAAGTTCTGCTGGTTCAAAACTTTTTGATGATTAGGGGAAAAAAACGCAAACAAGCAAATAAAAAACCCCAGAGAACAGCACTGTGCTTTCACTGTACTCTCTTGACCAGCCAAACAAGTTTTGACCTGCCAGATCAGGACCCGGTACTGTGCTGACAACAGCTGGAACAGAAATGGGATTACTAATGTAAATTATGTGTAAATTAGTAATATTAGAAGTTTGATCAAAATTGTCAACTGTTTGGGAGGCTCTGTCTGATGATTTGTAGAAGGACATGTCTCATTTTCTAATTTTTTATTCCCTGGAAAATACTTGGAAGAAAAACAGAAAACTTAGGTAATACTTGAACTGTTGAGCTAGGGTTAGACACTAGGTTTACTGTCAAACCGAGTGGCTCATGATGGTGAGTGCTTGTTAGTCCTGTAATCTGGTCTCCAAGAATAGTTGTTTGTCTGTCTCTGTAGTTTTTTAAACCTGGTAGTTAGTAAAGCAAAAGTCGGGATTCCAAGTTTTGGGGGTTTTGAGGTATAGTGACATGCAATTCCTTTCTGTGAAGCAGTTCAAATTGAGTAAATACACATATTCATCTGCCTGCAGGGACGTGTATCCTGAAAGTTTCACCTTCAACAAAGTTGTAACTTTTCTTTTTTTCCCTCCACTCCTAGAAAGCTGAATGGATGACAACTACTTGCAACCATGCACTTTATGCAATATGTGATGTATTCACCCAGTATTTGGAAGTACTTAGTGACGTTCTTTTGGATGATATATTTGCACAGCTGTACTGGTGTGTGCAGCAAGGTAGGACTGTACCAAATTATGTTAAACAATGTTAACATTTTGCTATGTTGAATGTGAATAAGCAAATACACTGTTTGTCTCTTCCAGACAATGAACAACTGGCACGGTCTGGTACAAACTGTTTGGAGAATGTTGTCATCCTAAATGGTGAAAAGTTTACCCTAGAAATCTGGGATAAAACTTGTACTTGTATGCTGGATATTTTCAAAACTACAATCCCTCATGCGTAAGATGTTTGTTAATATTTATACTTTGTACAATAGTTTAGCTAGATGACGTACTGCTTTTGAACTGTTAGCTATCTAACAGCTAAACCCCCAAAACTGCAACTTGATTAAATTTTAAAATGTTGGATTTTTTGAGAAGTGCTATCTGATTTTTTGGTCATTTTCTTTTTGTAATAGAAGAATGCTATTGATAGGCAGACTTTGCAATTTGTAATTACATGTGAAGCTTTTTCCACAAAATACTAAATTACTTTAACAGTCTTACAGATTTAAGTCTCTGTGGTGGAGGATTAACTTCCATCATAGTTTCTATGAATCCTAATCTTTTTATGAAAATTATCTTGCATATTCGGTAACTGTCTTTGCCTTCATATTGTAACTCTATGTGAAGTTTCTTGGAACAAGGCTGTGCTATTCTGAGTAGTATGTTACACGTGTGCATCAGAGAGCAGGATAACAAGAAATCATGCCCCCCACTATTATACCAAAGATGAGGGGATTTTTCCCCTTGCCTACCAACACTGAGGTGAAACACTGCTGGTTTTCAAATCTGATAGTCTGAATGTTGAACTGTTGTGTTATTACTCATCCTGTCACTGTCAGTTAGTTTGTAGCATTTGCTTCTGGGTGTCACTTACTTCAGGCATGAAGAAAACTGAAGCAAAAAGGAACCTTCTGCACATCAGTCTTTCCTTAATTTTAGTGTTATGTATCAAATAGCACTGTAAGGAAGCGTCATTCATGCCCAAAAGATAAGTTAGTCCATCTGTCAATACCTCACCTACTTTTCTGTGTGAGTATGTATGAATTAATTGCATCCAAAAAAATAGTACTAAAATACCGCTGAAACATATAGGAGGTAGCAAGATGATTTTTTTTGCGTTTTGGTAACTGCCACGAATAAAATTTGAAACCAAATCTGTGGATGTGAAAGTCCACTTGGATTAGCCCTAACTTACTATGTCCTGCATTTGGAAAGATTTTGAAGTGAATACTCGCTAGCAGAATATTTGCTTTGATTTCCACATATCATCAAAACTTAGGTTTCTGGGTATTCTTATAGTTGAATATTAGAAACCCTGTGTCATCAGCAAACTTGCTGGGGGTCGATTCTGCCCCATCATCCAGATCATTAATGAAGATACTGAACAGAATTGGACCCAGTATTGGCCTCTAGGGTACACCACTAGTTAGTGGCCTCCAACTAGACTTTATGCCCTTGATTACCACCCTCTTGGCTCAGCTGTTCAGCCAGTGTTCAATCCATCTCACTGTTTGCTCATCCAGTCCATACTTTGTTAGCTCATTAATAGTTTTTTTTTTATTCTTTTCATTTAGTTTCTATTCTGTGTATAAATTTTTTTAATTGAAATTTTCTGAAGTTTCACGAGAGCAAGTGTTGCGTCGCTGGCACTGAGACAGCCAGGATGAATGCCCTGTTCTCCTTGGGAATTCAAGAGTTAGAGGTGGTTCCTTGCACAGGTTGTGATGATCTGGCCTGTGCTGGCTCATAAGGGCTCATTATTCCCATACCTCCTTTGGCAGATGGAAGTTTAAGACTTTATAGCCTGAAATAAATTACATTATATTTTGCAACCTCTGATCCAGAATAATCTGCAATTTGTGTCCTGGTAGCTTTCAAGAATCAGTTCAGTTCTCTGATCTGCTTGATTTGTTGTCTCAGTACATGCCTTAGGATTTTATCTTTTTTTATCTCTGACTTGTCCTTTTAGTTGTATGCTCTTTAGTTGTATGGAGATTGGTGATAAATTAATTTAGGATCCTTAACACAATGGGAAAGATCTCTCTTAGGATATGCAGGCACAAATGTTCATCAAGCGTTGTCTCACACAGATTGAGGCTAAACAGTTTGAGATCTTAACAGTAACAAATATCTTTAATCTTACTTTGTAGCAATAGATTTGATAGAACAAGAGATGATGGGACCACTTAGGTTTTTAATCCAGTTCCCGTCCATTCTTGTCAGGCACAGACAGCCTCAAGAAGTTACAATTAACGTAGTATTTTTTAGTACTTAAGGAAAAGATCCTCAAGACAGCGACGCCCTACGGGAAGGCAGCAGGGAATAGATCAGAAGTATTGTCAGTGACTTGGTACCTCATAACAGCAATGAATCCTAAGTGGAAATAGAACCACAATGCTGGAACGTAGCCCAGGCAGAGAATGCAAAACGTCTCCAGAAGTTCATGCTGATTTGTCCTGGGGTAGATTCATTCCTATTCCAGGTAAAGTTTAAGGCAGTGTGAGAGAACAAGGCCCGGTAATGGCACTAGAGCGCTGCCTAAAGCCAAGTTCAGTATTTCTGAGGAAAATTAATCCATCTCCATATAATCCAGTTGTCTGTCCAAGGACATTGGGAGAAACGTTGAAGTTCAAAAAATACAATACTTACATTTTACTCTTTCACATGTACTGAAAAATTTATACTTAAAACTGACATTAGTTTGTTAATTTATGAAGGTATCTATATCTGACTCTTTTTTATGCTTAGCTTCCATGAATTTAAATTAAAACCCCCACCATATTGAAGTGGACTTTTTAGAATTTCAGTTCTAATTTGTATTTCAAACTTACTAAATTTGGTATGGGTTTTGTGTTTTCAAGGCTGCTGACTTGGCAACCAGTCAGTGGGGAATTTGGCTGTGGAACTCCCTCTGATGCAAAAGAAAAACTGGTAAGCTGCTGAAATAAAAAATACTTCTAAAAGCTTGCAAGAGTTTGCTACAAATGTGATGTAGATGAGTGAAAAGTCTAATTAGTTTAAACCCATTTTTCAGTTCTGATTTACTTGAAAAAGCTTTTTCCAGATAAAGTGCTATGAATGCTTAAAATGGTGAGGAGTTAATTGAGAAAGAGAAGTATGTGTTTGCAGCAAAGTTGACTTCCAGAAGTTGGCTGCAGGTCATTAACTCTGTGTTTTAGGTCGTGTCCTGTGTCTGGTAGGTCTCTGTGATACTGTATTCAGGGTTTGAGTTGTTTTCTGGTTTGGGGCGTGGGGTTTTTTTTTTCATTTTGCTTTATATTCTCTTTTATATATTGGCATGGTGAGAAAATGCTGGAGGTGGTAAGATTGCCAGTTAGATTGATGGGGTTTTCCTTCAAATTTTCTCTGGTAGTAAGAACTAAACATCAGTGTTTAAAACAGAAAATAGGTATAACCATCAGATTTCTTAGCACTGATTGAATAAACGGATGTAAAATTTGATTTGCCTACAAGTGGCAGCCCTGTAGCTACTTTACTACTGGTGAGAATTAGTTCAGCGTTTGGACGTTTTCACAAGATTGCTGCATGAATTTTTTTATAGAATAATGAAGCATTTCATAAAAACTGTTCAAGGATATGGTCCCAAATGAGTTCTAGTAAGGGAGACTGTCTCCCTCTGTTTATGTGTTAACATAATTAATTTACAACAGAGTGTAAGTGTTTGTGATGGCCGGTTCTCATTATACAGGTATTATATATCCGTGTGACTCAATGTTCTTCCTATACCTTCACTCATTTGTAGCGGTTTGATGTGTAAAACGTTTGATCTAAACGTTGGCTGTGTTTTTGATCTATTTATGTGAAATACAATAGCATGCAAAAATGGCAAATACATTAATTGTCTTAGTTATTAATGAATTGAAAGATCTTTTCTCTTTGAAATAGTTTAACACATATGTTTTCAAAAATTTTTTTGTCTTCAGTGTAAAAAGATACTTTACAACTTCGAAATAAACAGAACCTGAATAATAATGTTAAATGAGATACAGTTTGAATCCTTTCTTTTGGTATGATAGAATTTTTGCAGGTTTTATTTCCATCTAATTTTTCTTCATAATGAAGCGTTCAACTATCTATAGACATGATGTCTATTAAAAGTATATTATACTTAACAGAGATTGAAACCTTGGTTATTTGCTGGTATGAGAAGTTGGTATGTTCCTGATAGGAACTGTATGTGTAGATTTAAGTCTTGCTAGCACCACAGTGCAGGAAATTAATGTGTGGTCTCCAGTGGCACTTAGGGAACAAATGCCAGTAGAAGTGCTGGGTTATTGGAAGGGACAGTAATCGCTATATATAACTGCTTTGTTATTGTGTTATTAATTACATTAATTACATTTCATTCTTTAGTGAATGCTTTCTGAAATGAAAACAATAGGTGTTATCATTAATTTTAATACTTTACATTCAACTCATCAAGAAGGAAGATACTTTTTAAATAATAAAACAAAACAAACCCCCACAGTTCATCCTCCAAAGTCATGACGTTCTAGCTCACAAGATAACACAATACAACATGGAGAGTCAGAACACACTGCAGAAGTCTGCTGAAGCAGCTCGCTGGCAAAAGGATTTTAAATTAGAGCATTTTCCTGATATGCGTATATTCATGTATATTCTCGTCCCTCATCATTTTACTGTGGTAAATTTCTGTAGCACCTGCAGACATGTTAGTAGGGTCTTATAATTCAGAACATTCAAGGGAATAAAGGCAAGTAAAGATTAAAGTTTGGTGATGCTCAGGTTGTTTGGACTTGTCGTTTAAGAGCTGTGTGTTCACATTTTCACCCGTTACAAAAGGAATACAAATCCTCACAGAAGCTGTTAGAGGTTTTTATTGTAGATCAAGATAGATATTGCATTTCCCAGTATCAGAACCTTGCAGCAAACCTCAGGCACTTCATGTGGTAAAAGTCAAACTAGCTGTTGGCCGGCATACTAAATGCTTGGATGGTGTGCAAAAAACCTACTTGCAGAATACTACACATTGACTTTGCTGTGTAATTAAACATTTGTTGCTTATTAGATTTTCAGTTCTTTCTTAGTAGCTTGTCTTTTTAGTACATCTTTCTTGAATGCCAAAATCAAATATGACAATTGAATGAAAAAGTGCAGTGTTGAAATAACAAATATGTTAAGCTGTGAAGAGCACAATGCTACTGATGATTAGCTCGCAGAAGTTTTCTGGAACTTTTGGGTTTTTTTTTGGCTTTCTTTGCAGGATACAATCTCACAGAAGTCAGTAGATATTCACGATTCCATTCAGCCCAGATCTTCAGATGGACGTCCGTATCAACCCAGTGCCGGGTCCACAGCAGGTGAAGAAATGAGTAAAGCCAGGCCGACAGCAAGTGCGTGTTTCTTAGTGGTTTGATATTTTATATCGGTTAAGAGTAGTGTTTAGCAGATGTTTGATATCTTTAGTTGTAATCCCAACAATAACTTTAGAAACATCACGTGGAGAATGATTACACTGATTAAATCTTTGTTTCCATGTAGAATGTCAGAATTCTGTTGGACTCAGTTCTGAGTCCACATTTTTGACCTGTGCTTTAAAAATCTAGAGTTCAGCTGTTAACTTGCAGGATTTTTACCCAATACTAAATATTTGAAATAGTACTCTCTTTACAATACTATGTATATAAGTAATTTTTTTTTCCTTAAGAGCAAAGTTCTTGCTGTGCAGGATGCTACAGAAGCAACAGCTGACAAAAAAAAAAGTGTATTTAGACTAATTTGAAGAGAGTGTATGAAACCCTTAAGATGCTTGTGCAAAGTTTTGTTTTGGTGCTCAAAACGCTCGTATCTGGTGGTATTAGTGCTTGCCGCCAGTGCAAACAAAAGAAGCATCGATGATAGTGGTGCTGTCCTACGCCTCCTCTGCGTGTGGACAGTCTCCCGGCCTCTGGTTCTTGCCATTGCTTTGGTGCTAACAAAAAGGTCACTAACTTTGGTGATTTTTATGTAACTTTATGTTGTCCAATATACGGCAGGTGGCTTCAAATTTAGGAAATAATTTTTTAAAACCTGCCAGTTGTTAACGTGGTGATCAGTCCTGTTTTTAGAAGAGCAGTGCAGATGGATGGATTCCAGGTTTGGTTTATGAATCTGCTTGAAGTTAAGCTGTTCTTCAACTTACCCCCAAAATAGCTCAAAAAAGAAAAAAGTATTGCAGTTCTTTAGTTAACAAGCAATTTTTTATTTTGTTTTTTTTTTTCCTTGAAAGAATTTCCGGAACAGAAGTTATTTGCTGCTCTTTTGATCAAATGTGTTGTACAACTGGAACTCATTCAGACTATCGACAATATTGTGTTCTTCCCAGCAACTAGCAAAAAAGAGGATGCAGAGAATCTCGCAGCAGCACAAGTAAGTAGAACTGATAGGTATCTCTCTTTTTAACAGCTTTTTCTCTAGTGGATAAAGTTTCATAAACTCCTGTAACATCATCTAATTGACAATTTTTAGAAGCTTTGGAGAACTTCCAGCAGACTGTTGAGATGTTTCACATTGTGCATTAAATTGCATTTGCTGTGCTGAGGCAGCGCACTGTGAAGATTAAAACATGTATCGTTCAAAGGGATTTATGTAACCGGGATGTGGATACAACTTTTTATACAGTTTCAAGTTTAAATACAAGTACAGATGAAAAGAGGGTAGGATTGAGTTATCCCAGGAGCTTGCTGAAGACAATTGCGAATTTTTACTTGAAATCTTTTTTTTTTCTTTCCTTTTTTTTTTAAATAGAGAGATGCAGTAGACTTCGATGTCCATGTGGATACACAAGATCAAGGGATGTATCGTTTTCTAACATCACAGCAGCTTTTCAAACTTCTCGATTGTCTGCTGGAATCTCACAGATTTGCTAAAGCGTTTAATTCAAACAATGAACAAAGGACTGCTCTCTGGAAAGCAGGTGAGTCAGTCACCTTGGAGAATTACTTTGTGAGAACACGTGACTGTGCTTTGAATTGACCCAAAAATAGGTCAAAGGTACTTTGATGTTAAACATAAAATTGAATATCAGGCTGTAACTTTATAACCCTAGAATCCCGAACGGGAGGAAACCCTCATCTGTGCAGATGCAAACAGCTTTTCGGTTTCCTAAAACTCAAGGTTTCACTGGGTTGTGGCTGCCAAGCTGATCACCCTGGCTGTGGGTGCGAGTCACATGCTTGGAAGCTGGAGGCACAAAAACCCAAAACTTGTTGGGGAGGTTGTTTTACCTACCAGTGTGTAAGTGACATATACGTCATTTTCTGAAACAGATGGCAAATAGACTCACTGTGGCATTGTGTTTAATCTGTTCCTTGCACCAAAGTTAGCTCTGTTAATATTTTTCATGGTGAATGCATACTGTGAATATGGAGCAAACTGGTTTGTGCATTGCTGTGTGCATACACAGAATCACAGAATGTTCGGGGTTGGAAGGGACCTCTGTGGGTCATCTAGTCCAACCCACCTGCCGAAGCAGGGTCACCTACAGCAGGCTGCACAGGACCTTGTCCAGACGGGTCTTGAATATCTCCAGAGAAGGAGACTCCACAACCTCCCTGGGCAGCCTGTTCCAG
>Ga0065711_1048524_pt1 | contig 11754 bp, 9 predicted proteins | sample Hoacrofraction12_FD_59098 | JGI IMG/M metagenome (GOLD analysis project Ga0065711, IMG submission 59098) | Hoatzin crop microbial communities from Cojedes, Venezuela - Epithelial fraction 12 v2 (version 2) | ecosystem: Host-associated > Birds > Digestive system > Esophagus > Crop | place... | reverse complement strand
CGGGTGACTGACGCCCGCCTCGGGCCCCACCGCGGGCGGGGAAGGGGGACGATCCCCGGCTGTCGTTGTCAGCGGGAAGTCCGAGCCGGAGCCCCACCTAGTCCGGTCGTCGGGGGGGGGTGGGAAGCTGCTCGCTTTTTCCGGCCGGTGTGTGGGGGCGAGGAGGGCGGGGGGGGATGGAGACAGGCCGACCGCCGCACCCCCCTGTCAAAGCAAACGGAAGGATCTGACCGACGCTTCCTGCGCCAAAACCGTCTGCTAACCCCCGAGATGCCTGGCACCCTTCTGCGCTGCGTAGATGGGGAAGCGGTGGAAGGAAAGCGAAGTTTGCAAAGGGTCGAATGAAACCAAATGAGTGGGGTTTTTTTGCGCTGGCCTCGGATTACAAAAAGAGGATAATAAAGCAAGGTTTCCCGCAGAAAAAGATCAGTATGCCTTTTCTCTCGTTTCCGTCCTAAAGGGATGGGTTGTGCTCTGCAAGGTAAAACAACAAAAAAATAAAACCTGTCTTTTCCTATACTGTTGTGGAGTATGATACTAAGGTAGTACAGTTCCAAGAGAGAAGGTATTTTGGAGATACGCAGCTAGAAAATTGCACAGGTCGTGTGTGTGTTCTTGCATGTAGATGTTTTGATTAGAATAATTTGTTATTTCCAGCTTATAACAGCTATATCTTACCCAAATGTGAAATGTGTAGACAGTGTATGACAAAGACTTTTCAGTACTCTATCAAGGTAAAATATACATTGAAATTATGAAAAAGAAGACACGAAACACTCTTCTTTTTCACAAATTAAAAGGCAAAGAAGCAATCACATTGTCTTATATGGTAATAATTTGAAAATAGATCTGTTCCCTTTGGAAAGAGACTTTTTCTCCTCTATGGAAAACTTGAAAAATGAATCAAATTATCATCTTTTGGATGACTTGCATCTGTGTTAAAATCACAATCTTTAAAAAAAAAAACAAAAACAACCCCCCCCCAAAAAAAAAACTTGCTACAGTCAAGTGTTTTCACTTTCTTTGTTCATAGCATCTTTTTTTACTTGTGCTCAAAGTGTATCCTGTAGACTTCATTCTAGCTAAAAATGAGCTGAGTGAATAGTGGAGGTTGCCTTGGCTGTTCATTTCAAAGGCTTTACAAATAAACTTTCCAACTAATTAGGTGCAGTGTTTTATTCCCTGGTACCTGCATGTTTTCAGGGCGGCTTCTTGTAGTGGTATGAACTACTTCAAGTTCAGCTTGAAACTGTAGTGTAAAACTTTATGATTATCTGTAGCTTAATAACTGAGTTTTGAGTTGCACTGTACAATATAAATGTCATGTACCTTTTTTGCAGCAAAGCTGATCATACTTGGAGCACCTGTCTGCCTAGGGGTGAAATAATCTGTGAAACAGAGTTGAAAGACTATAAGTGTAAAAACAGAACTTGTATATGGGGGGGGGAAAAAACCCCAATAGTCCTTTTAGTGTCTGTAACTGTGTGTCTTCTATTACTACATACGTGAGTGAGAGAAGTTTTCTGAGTGGAATTAAAATTGTGCTATTTTGCTCTGAAGCTCTGCTGTAGGACATTTCATCAAAAATAAATCTGAAGCGAGCCATGACAGTCCTCTTTGTGCTGTGCCAGTTTTGCAGAGTAAAACTGACTGTCTTTTTAATTGAGAGCCTTTCTGGAGCAGAGGCGAGCAGATGGGAATCTAGGTGAGGGCCTACAAAAGGAGAAAGATGTTACTTGTATGGCTGAGGAAGGAAGGGTGCTGAAAACTACACTGTAGCTTGTGATCTAATGGTTAGTAAATGTGACTGGGAACTAAAATAAACAGTTGTCCACCTATCAGCTGGGATGTGGGAAATGCAGGAGTCACAGAAGTAGTTGAGTACTTGATGCTTACTGCTGTAGTGCCAATCCTGTCATCCACAGAGCTCTGCTGGGTGCCGGAGGTAGGTACAGAGAGGTGCTCATAAGGGTAAGAATATCTTGTGGATAAAAACAGGCACTCTGTTGTCCTTGGGTGTATGGTAAGAGGGTAGGAGGGTCCTTTATGAATTGGCCTAAGTAACGCTTACATGACTTTCAGATACCTAACTGACGTTTGAGAGTTCTTCAGGGTGAGCTCAAGTTGTTGTGACTTTTAGTCAAAATTGCTCTCCTAGTAAACGGATCCCTAAGCATTCCTCCTCCAACAGAAGTTTGTGTTTAGCTTGTGGTTGCAAGCACTGCCACACTTCTGCCTCAAAACAAATACAAAAGCAGACTAATGTGCACTGTGTAATGTCAGTGTGTTGAATCCCTGCTGAGTTGGGGCAGGCTTCTGCTGTGTTCCATTGCATCTAGGTCAGGTAGAGGGATATTTTAGACAGCCTCCTTGTTCGGAGAGATTGAAGGAGTATCTACAGTAACTACACTTTCATATTCGAAGACAAGCTTTGTTTTCCTGCTCAGACATGGTTAAGGTGGTTTGTTTCTATTCTTCTTGCATGAAGCAAGGAAAAAGGAATTTTTTTTGTTACTTGAATGCCATTAATAGGGGACCTGCTTTCAAGTTCACTGAGTTGTAGTTCAGCAGTTCGTTGCAGTAGAGCTTTAGTTATTTCACTTAAAGCATCTAATGGGCGCCCATCTCTCCTGGGGGCCTGTCAACCATGAGAAAACTGAGTGGGACAGGCGTAGTAGAAGCAGTATTCTGAGGAAGCTATGGCAGTTTGCTTGTAGTAGGCAAATGCTATTTGGAGAAAGTCAAAAAAAGATCTTGTCTGCTGACATAGACCATTTCGTCCTGGAACAGCTGGATGAGGCTACCTTCAAAAGCAGCAGTAGGTTCTGGCTTGAAGCTCTCATCTCTCCAGCTTTAGAATGCTTAGAAAAACACTGGACAATTAAAAGTGAAAAGGGTTTTTTTTATTATTATTGTGTGTGCCTGTTTATGTATGCTGTTGTGAGCTCCTGACACACTATGTGTTCCTCTCTTCTAGCAGCAAGGAAAAGGAGGAAGGCTTTAAATGCCAGGTTGGAAATCTGCCTGCTAGGCAACTTTTGAAATATAAAATGATTTGGGGGCCCTCTAGCTATTCAGAATGCTCTTTTTTCAAGAACAGTGTTTTAATAGTATTTTTTATTACTGAAGCAGTAGAGTGAAAGTTCCTATAAGACCCTACAGGAGTGTGTGTAGCAGAGTTAAAGGAACTTTTTAGAGTTGAACCAGGAAGAAGAGGAGGCATTCTACAGTATCTTGCACACTGTCCCACTCAGCCCCACTCAGCTTTCTAGTTATTAATCAAAGAACTTGATGTTATATGAAGTAAATCGCTGCTATGCAACTATGAAAAGAGACTGCCAATTACAGTACACATGGTTAGTTCATTCTTGGCCGAGGGAGGAAGGCCAGACCGTAGTGCAGGGGTGGAACAGGCTAGCCCTTCTAATGGACTGGTGTTTGCATCCTGTGCCAGGGAAGCAGCAGCTCATGTTTCTCTCCAGCCTGAGACCCTCTTCAGGGAACCCCTAGTTTCTTAGATCACTTTGTATCCTTCCTGCAGCTGTTGCAACACAGGAAGGTGTCCTAATCTGAATGACTTGACCAGGTCTTCTGCAAAAAGCATTTTGTGTGCCACTGTTACTCATTCCTGAAATAATTTTCAATATAACTCTAATCATAGAGCTGTGAGAAACTCTGTATCATTAAATTTCTGGGCAGTATTGAAGAACTGGAACAGAACAATTTATTTTCATAACTGAAGACAAAGAAAGGATTTGTAGTTATAATTCTTGTCTTTTTTTTGTAGAAACTCTGAGAAGAATGTGCTCTTTGCATGAAAAACTCTTTAGTTAGTCTAAAATAACTTGTGAATGCAGTTAGTCCCTGCAGCTGCTTCTTCTGTTTCTCTGTATTACTTGTCTTAGCTTTTGAAGTCTTGTCCTGTTTTTTCCACTTACACTTTATCTTTCTGCAAGCTAGCCAGTTGTGCCTTCATTTGTTTTCATGTCTGCAATGAAGGAAAATTTCTTAAAAGCATTCTTCATATATCGGGAAGAAGCAAAAAATGTACCACCACATCTGTGTTAAAGATGAACAGCAGATATATGTGAGTTACCTGTATGGAGTTCAGCAGGGGAGGTACAGGAGACAGGAGAAGGACCTGTACATTGCTAGATGTGGTATTTCAGCACTACTGAAATAAAAGTGGTTTTGATAGTTGTGGGGCCAGACCAGCTACTTGTGTTTTTTCTGGAGGTTTCGTGTATGGTCAGTACTATTTATTTAATGAAGCTAGTATGCTGAACAATGCCTGAACTGCAGCAGAACCCAGACAATACTGATGGTTAAGTTGTGCAGTTGTACAATCCTTGCTTACAGTTAATCAAACTTCTATAACATCTGGTCTGATACTTCCCCCAAAAGTGATGTGTTAGAAGACTAGTGGAAAGTTGGAATATGTTTTGTTTTTTTTCTGAATGTAGAGAAGGGTAAACTGGAATGTGGAATGGAAGTAATCTGTGAAGTGAAAGTTATCTAAGAATCTTACTGTCTGCAATAGAGTATTTAGAACTAGATTATGTGTTTATAATGTGACATTTACAATTGAGACTGAACTTTGCATGATGGTGTGTACAGACTTACGTGTTTAGTTAAGTGTGGGTGCAGACCAGTGACATACAGTGCAGGAACCTCTTTTATTAATCCTGCAAATGTGAAGTAGTTACGGTGAATTGTTAAGATGTTGTAAGATGCAGTCAGTAACCCTCCTCTGATCTTTCATTGTGAAGCTACTTACAAGATAACATTCTGAAAGCTTGATGCACGAGATGACCCATAAGCATAGCCATCTTTGCTTCATGTGATCGCTTTTTGCGTACAATATTGTTGAAGGATTTTCTTGGGGTTGGGAAAGTGTATAAATTATACTGCATGTGAAATCTTGGCTCTTACGCATCTGAAGTTACATTTATGTAGTTGGTACATATAAGGATATATCGTACTGTTTTTCTGTGATCTGTCTGACCTGTTTGAAATGGAGAATTGATGGGCAGTAGGCATGCTGAGTGTGGTGGTTTTATTCCCATTCAGGGAATGTTCCTTTTTTTTTATTTACTACCTATTGTTTATATTGGTGCAAGTGTGCAGAAAATGCTATGTGTTTTCATGGATTTTATGATGAGTGGCATCAGAAATGAGTTCTTGTCAAGTATGACTTCACCTTCAGAGTTCTTGCACATATTATACCAGTCTATAGATGAATTTCCAAGATGATTTTATATGAACAGTATCCACTGAATCTAAGTGTACCATTTGAGATGCCTTGGACTTGTGTTCTTAGTGTGCTGCGAAATGCTGTGTTCAAAATCCAACTTCTGCTGACATTTGAATGAATATGCCATGCTTCTAGAAATTGAGGTCAAATTGTCATCTTAGCACTTCGTGGAATGTAAGAGACTGTGTAGTAGTCCTGTGGCATCAAGAAGGAGCACTGGAAGAGGCAAGAATAGCTGACTGTCATGCTGGAGAATCACTCTTCCATTTTTATGATATATCTTTTTTTAACTTAAGTAGCAGATTAGATGGGATCTCGCCAAAGAAGACACCTTGTTACTTGATATCATCCTGGGCAGTGAATAAGTTTGGAGGCCAATAGAGAGAAGCCTATAATAAACAGGCATTCATAACTCTCATTTTTTAACTGGATGCTTGGTCTTCAAACGCTCTTACTTTTGGTGTACGGTTTTCTGCTTGCTTTTTATATCTGAATACTAGAGAGAAACAAGCATTTCTGGGTGATACCCATTTCTGCTCATTGTATGGTCTTACAATTTATTGCTACCTTTTCACCTTTCTTTACATTTGAGCAAGTCCATTGCTTTTTTAAATGATCCCCTGTTGTTTTTTTTGACCTGTTCTCCCTAAACCTCTTATTTCAGAAAATGCCCTGAGCTAAACTGAGGTTCAGCCAGAGATCTCGCATAGAAAACTTAAGTGTGATAGCTGAAGCTGTGCAAAAAATGAGTAGCTGAAAACAAGGTTTTACAATTAAGTGCTTTAGGCCACTGGTACATGCTGGTGTTTGGCATCCTTTTGATCTGCGTGTTCCTTTTCATCAAGCTCTTAAGAGTAACCTCAGAAGATAAGTTCTCTGTCTATGTGAGTAGGAATTAGAGTGTGAAAGTAAGAATAGTTCATGTGAAGCCTAGAATGAAAAGAATAAGTAGGTTATACAGTTTTATCTGTGACAAACAAAGAAACAAAAAAGTCCTGATGCTACCTCTTCCTTTTCTGCTAGGGATCTGGGTCCTGGCTAGCCAGGAAACTGATGAAGAAGCAACCTTAAGTGAACGTTAGTTTGGACTTCATTTGACTGCAGTAACCAATGTTTTGAACAATGTGCAGTCTCACTAACTGAAAGTACATCTTGCTTCTAGCCAGAGGCAAGGTCTTGAGACGCAGTTTGCAAATACTGTTTTCAAAGACAAATATTTTCAAGATGATATATTTGCGTTTTCAGGTAATGCAATTCTTACATAATCTTATTTTGGACTACTTTTTAATTGAAATTTGGTGCTGTAAGTTTCATGGAGGAAAGCTCAGGCCTCTTTTCCAAGGTGAATGCTGAATCAGCTGTAATAGCAGAAGTGAAAATAAGGAACCATTCACAGCCTTATGTCCAGAAGATTGAAGTCGTAGATCCCAAGAACCTAAATGGGGGACACACTGAGTAAACTGGGAGCAGCTTAAGCAATGTGGAAACATAAGAATGTGGTTTCATGAAGGATAAACTTGCTTCACTGGAACAGTCAGGATGGACTGAAAAGTCATTCTTCCACTCAGGCTCTTCCCAAAATGTAGCTTGTTTTGAGATGCATATATTTATCTTGCTGGAAGTAAAACTCTTCTTCAGTAAGAGATTTAGGATGTAGTAGTAACACTTGTTCAAAAGCTGTGGTGATTGTCACAGTCTAAATAATAGATGACTCTTAGAAGACCAGACATGCTGATTTGTATTTAGAAAGGTGTTCCCATCCAAAGCTCTGGAGCTGATTTTAAATTTCAGTATGCTTTGGACATCTTCTGCCGCCTTATCAAAGTACGTGTTTGATTTAACTTAACAGCAAACCGAGTCTTAAGGTATGACAGGTTTCTCCAGAAAATGGTAAGCTTTGAAGATGCAGAGCAACCAAAAAGTATGGTCTAAACAAGAACTAGAGTAGAGCGGTCTTAAGAAGATTCAAATAGACTCTAGTGAAGACTTAATTAAACAAGTTCAGCCCTTGTTAATTTGGTAACTGTACTAAGGATCTTGTTAGTGTAATAGAAAGTGGTGTGGGGATCAGTGCGATTCAAATTCATTTGGTTAAAATTATTCAGCTTTTTGTGTAGGTGTCGTTGTGTCTATGAGCTCCAGTTTCCAAGCATGAATTGCTTACCTTTGGGTTCTTGCTCATAACTGTCAGATTTTTCCCTCTCTTGGAAATTCCTGACTCATTACATGAGACTTTTTTTGGGACTGTTTAAGATGCATCAGCTGCTCAAAGCAGATGCAAAACTACAGCAGTTCACAGCTTAGCGTGTGAAGATAAGCCAGCATTTTAGTGATTTTTTTTTTTTTCTTTTTTTTTTTTTTAAATACCCTCGCCTGAAGCTTGCAACAACTTAGCAATTGCTTCAGAAACTATCAGGTTGTATGTGTATCTGCATATGGGCAGAGGCGTGAAGGTCAACTGCTACAATTGTCATCTTCTAGTCAAGGTGTGTTTGTGAGTTGGATGCTCCCTGAGGAGCTGTCATCCCTAGGTTCAAGATGCTACTGCCTTGCTGCCAGAAACAGAACAGGATGTTCTACCCAAGTTTTGGCCACTTCAGTTAAACATTTCAGACCTTTTACAAACCGACCATCGTCAGTGGATTCAGCTAATAAAATTTACTGTGAAGAGAAGCAATTAAGGTTGCACCGCCATTATTGCAGAGGTAGCAAAACCATGTGGCAGAAGATGGTAGTTATTGCTGAGTGTTGGTGTGTGCTTTTCTCAGCTTGACCTCAGGACAGATATCTCAAGCTTGAACAAAAGAACTGTTTGTGAAATTACATATAATTTGGGTGAATTTGAGTGACGTTTTGCTGCTCACGTTCAAATACCATGTTTCTTTAGGGGAGTTTTGATTGAGAGGTGAAAACACACGAGTTACAATTACTTGGGACTTGGCTGGTGTGGTTCATTTATCATGGAAGAACTAATTTTATTCCTGTTAATGAATGCTAGTAGCTAGTATTCTCAATTTATGTAGAATCAGTGTCCCTTCAACAGATAAAACTTCTAATCTTAATTAAAATGATGTATGGGAATTCGTAGGATGGCTCTCAGGCTACCAAACTGATTTGTAATAGAAGTATTGTAAATCATACTACGGACGGATACTTTATATGTAAAGGGCCTACACCAGTCCGTCTTAAATGGCCAGTAACAAAAGAGCATATAATGGTGAAGGAGATCTGCATATCTGTGCCTTGACGATGTATTAGTAGTATAAACAAACCTGAATTGAAACCAAACTATTGATAACACAGACAGTGCAAGTAGTGATACCTTGGTATGCAAGCCCTGGCATTGCCAGGGCTGTATATGATGTGTGGGTTATAGAGAAAAATAGATAGGAGGGACAAAAATTCAGCTGGTACGGGGAATTGCAGTGGAACTGAGCATTGCCTTATGTCAGTAGAAGGAAACCCAATACAAGGCTGTACTGGTTCAGCACCCAATGTCACAATCAGAGTAGAGCTGGGATTGCCAGATGTTAAGCAGATAATACATGGAATTTGAGGCTAGGTCTTGTTTCTGCAACAGAAGTTAAGCTGCCTTTTTGCAAAGAAGAGTATCTTAAGCCAACTGGCAAGTTTATTCTTGAAGTAGCTTTCAAACTGCATGAGTGCATTTTTACAAGAGAAATGTCTTGACACTGAAAATTTCCATGCCTTACTTGTAGTACTGCTGGTTTTAACTGTTTTTGTAGCTTGAAAGATAAAATTTACTGTAGCAGCTATGGGGAGAAACAAATACTTATATCTGCTTTCGATCAGAAGGATGCATATCAGGTAAAGCATGTTGGTTATGCCATCAAGTGGCAATCCACTAATTGATTAAAAGTGTGAGAGCTAAATACTGATCCTTCTCTGCAATGACAGTAGAGCCAAATTCACAGCAGTAAATTGCTGTCTCAGTTCTCAAAACCTGCTGTATGGTTGAATACTTAGCTTATGCCTAGTAAGATACCATAATGTGGTAGTTTTGCATTCTCTGAATTTAAGATACTTGTAGTATTATTAAAAATCTGAGTGTTCTTCTTTCTATTTGTCGTCTATTTTGCTTGGATTTTCTTTGCAAGCGTGAAAAACATTTGCAATTCAGTTTTTTCAGAAATTCTGAGATCATAGTTTTAGCTGGAAGTCTGACTGGTAGAATATGCACAAACAACTAACTTTCATGGAGGATGGTGACTATTTTACAAAAATAGGGGGGAAAATGCAAAACCATGGTAAATGGTCACCAAAAATAGGAATAAATCTGATAAATGTTACAAACTCCAGTTGAGGCTTAAATGGACTCTGTAGCTTAGGTTTTATATGGGACTCCAAATTTGAATTGACATCTTTGAATCTTTGCACAGAGTTGAGACTTGAACTCAGTAAGTGTTGAAGCATAGCCTATTTTTTAGTAGCTTAAGAATGTTCATTACATAACTTGCGTTGAAATGACTTTTTACACTTTGTATGAAACTACTGCAAATTGCAGATGCTTGTTAGTCGCTCACATTAGGAAGCTTTCATTTTGAGATGTCAGTGGCTTCAAGCAGGCCAGTTTTCATCCTTAGAACATGAGTTAAGTTTGTGTTCAGATTGAAGATCTAGCTGGGAGTTAACTTTGACTTCAGGAAAAAATATTTTATTCAGCTATACTAATTACAGACAGTGGAACTAGTCTTGCAAGGTAAGCTCATGTTAGCTGCTTTGCAGAAATTGTCCCTGTGTGCAGTAGTAATCAAGGTGGCTCCCTTCAATGAAAGGAGAAAAACTGGGTTGAACTATCTCTGTGGCTAACTGTCTCCGTGGGCAGTTCAAGGAGCAACTTAAACCTTGATGCCCTATTTGTGCTGCAGAAACTTGTTCTCAGGTCTCTGCCTTTTTCGCAGGTGGTTAGTATGATCTCATGTCACTGGATAAGCTTAATCACTCAGACAGCTTTTTGAAAATCCTCTGAAGATTCTCTGGCATCAGTTAAAATATTTAAACATACTTGAAGAAAAATTACTGTATTAGTGCCCAGAAGAACTAGCTGTCCAACTGACAAAATACTTGTTTGTCAAGACAAGAAGCTATCAAAACCAGGTAAAAACTAGAAATAAATATCACTTCTAGCTTTGTTTACTGAACAGTTGACTCGCTTCCAAAGAGTCTGCATTAGAAGGAAATAGCTCTGCTTCCAGGATTCTTGAGTATGAAAGTCTTTAATTGGACCTGGTCAGCTTTTCAGTGTATCTTGTCTTCAGAATTGATTTCTGAATAATGTTTTCTCTAAATAAGTGTAAAAGTCAGCTCTGGAGTATTTTAATTTCTCTTCTGTAAGAGAAGATAACCCGTCTCTTCTGTAAGAGAAGATAACCCTTACCCTGTTGAGTAAGGGTTATCTGAGTTGCTTTAATTCCTGAAGCATCTAAAAGTTGATGAAAACGAACAGGCTTCCACTTTGGGTTATGTTGTCAAGGTGGTACTTCGGCACTGGACACTGGGATTATTGTGAACACCACCACCCCCCACCCCCCAAAAAAAAATCCCCAACCAACCAATTCCTTGGAGCTGAGGGATAAGAAATTAGGACTTCCCCTTACATGTAAGTATTTGGGGAATATTAAGAACACCACACATCCTTTCTAATTAGTTGCTTCCCTGAAGAAGTGGTTCTAAACCAAGAGACTGAAAACATAGTGGAATCTGGATGGGACAGACAATTAGAAAGATTTAGGTTTGGCCATCTGAGACTGCTCCAGTACCAGAAGTGGAAAGCATCTTGTCTGGGAAGACTTAATCCTCTGACCTTGCTATTTTTCCAAATGTCTGACCATTGTCATCTTGTTCCATCTCGGGGCTAATATCCCCTCTCTGAGAAGTAGGGATTTTTTTCCTTGACTTTTTTTCCCCTCCACTGCTTATTGTAAGCAAGTAAACCAGTTGGTTAATGTGCTTCATCAGTCATTCTAACGTTTGAAACTTTTTTTTTCTTATGCAAACAGTTGAGATTAATTTAGGAGTGCGGTTCCCAAGGTGGTTCTTACAAACCATCTCTTCCAGAGAGGTAAATGTACTGGGGCAGAAGTGTTAAGAAAATTTTAGTGAATACACTGCAACTTCACGATGCAACCAGAATGTCAGGGTTTGAGCAAGAATCGTGTCTGTAAAGTGCTGAATAATCATGATCCCTTCTGAAAATTACTATGCTTCTGGGAGGGACTATTTGTTTAATTCTATACCTGAGCAACTAGTTTGCATAAGCAAGTCTTCGGGATATCTTCAGGTAGTCACTGTATTTAGTTCATGTCTTTGGCCTGGGGCTGAGCTCCCGTTACAGCTTCATTTGGTTTAATACCACTTGGAAAGACTGGATTATTAGCTTTCCCATTCCTCAAACAGGTAACAAAGTTGAATCGGAAACCAAAATTTGAAGCGGAAGGAGTTGAAAGAAAACTAAATTCTGCAAAAAAAAAAAAAAAAAA
>Ga0065711_1048547_pt1 | contig 11755 bp, 6 predicted proteins | sample Hoacrofraction12_FD_59098 | JGI IMG/M metagenome (GOLD analysis project Ga0065711, IMG submission 59098) | Hoatzin crop microbial communities from Cojedes, Venezuela - Epithelial fraction 12 v2 (version 2) | ecosystem: Host-associated > Birds > Digestive system > Esophagus > Crop | place... | reverse complement strand
TTTTTTTTTTTTTTTTTTTTCCTCATTTCATTTACTAAGCTCAGTGTGGCGGCATTAAACTTTTTAGCCTTTTGGAGCTTATGCATACGCAAGGGAAAGATCATTCAGTGACACGAGAACACTGTGTGTTTTTCTCCTTGCATGCATCATGATTTCACAGGGTTTGACATCAAGTTCAAGTAGAGCCATGCAGTCACATGAACAGATTGTGAAGGGAAAACGAAGTTGTTGGAGAAAAGAGTGAGTGGCTTCTGTTGGAGAAAGGAGTGAGTGGCTTCCACAACTCTTCCTTTGCCTTGGTGTGAAAGCGAGAGCTGTCCCATACACCCTCAAGAGCTAGTTTTGTAGTGGGGATAAAAGTGGTGGCCAAGGGGACTCTGAACACATTTCTATAGTTGTCCAAATTCTCTACTTGCATTCACTTATAAGACTATCTGACAAAAACCTAACTGTTCTGTGTCTTTTAAGCAGCTTTCGTAACAGGTACGGTCTGCAGTGACTTGGCCCCAATTCTGGGTTTCCTCTCTCCATCCTTTCCATTACGCTTAGTTCATGTAGGACAAGCTCACTTGTGTCTACAGCATTGCCTCACAAAGCAGAATAACGACAGTTTAAATGCCAGCATTGTTAGTCATTGATGATTGTCTTAGGGTTTAAATAGAAATTTCTTATTTTCTAGCCGCTGTGTTCAGAGGGAGTGTTAATCAGCAGTGAAGTATAATGGTGGAGCTTTGATCTTTGCTTTGAAATGTCTTTAAAGTGTAAAGAAAACTCGTCTATGCTGAGAATGACATTAGAGGCTATTTCTGGAGTTAGACCAGGATTCTGAAGGTGAAAGGACACTTCTCCAGCTCTCTCAACAAGTCCCTGGGAAAGTTAAAAATAAGTCTTGCTGAAAAAAAATTTGGCACTTGTTATTTGAGAAAATTTCTTTATTCCAGGAACTGCCTCATGTAGCAGAAATTTATTTACCATCTGTGTAGACTTGAAAAATTTTCCATCTTAACAGATACACAACTGAAATAGAAACAGATTTTCCATCCCTATGCTTTCCACCGACCTCTGCTTTAAGAGAATGCTGTTGTAAAAACTTACAAAATTGTTGTGTTCACCGGAGGGGGGGTAGCTCGATCACAGCCCATCTGTCAAACCCTGAAGTTCTGGTTGTGACCTCTAATGATGTCACCTTACCATTGCTGAAGTGTGTCACTTAAGGGAGGGAAAGGAGGAATTCGCAGACCCAGTAGCTGAAAATATATGCTTGTTTTAATTGCTGTTACAGTTCTTTTAATTACTGTTACAGTACTGACTTATAAGCAAAAAAAATAGTCACTTGAGAATTTAATCTGTTTTTCTTTCAGTACAGATGTACGTCCTTAATTTCATAGCTCTGCAAGGGGGGAAAAGAAGGTTTAAACAAAAAAAAAAATAAAGCTGAATCTTGAAGTAATTTGTCCTTTAAAATGTGAAGCAACCTGCCTGTTTGTAACTCTGAATATTGCTCCTGAATACTGGCATGAATACAGAGGCCGGAAACCAGCACAGGCAGTTCCTGGGAGCGAGAAAAGAGAAGAGTCCAGGAACAGATGTCAGGGTACATAAACTTCACTTTTGTTTGCAGTTCCTGTTTTGTTTTGGTTTTGTTTTTTCATGTATTCTGTAGACAAATTTTACTTTTGCTCTGGTGCATGCCGAGCATCCTCAAAAACAACGGGGGCTGATCCTTGCTTGATGCTTAGCTGCCTTTGATCCCATCCACCGAAATAATACTCTTGGGAGTAACAAGCTTGGTGTAAAAGGCAGGCATCAAAATCTTCCTCTTTGAAGTCCAGCAGTCTGATTTACTTAAAGAATAAAAAAACTACCTGTCATTTTTATTATCATTGCATTTTTTTCTGCCTTATCTGTTTTCACCTGCCTCAGTGTTCATCATGTTTGCTTGAAGCGGCTTATCCTATACAGTCCTATCACTGATGCTTTTGCTTTCTTCATTCTGAGTCTTTGAACTAGTAAAATTGTATGAGGTGTGACATTGTTTTAACTACAAATACTACTGAATGCGTTAATCTGCCAGTTTTCATCTGTATTTTAAACTGCATCCTGTCTATTTTTGGACTTCTGTACAACTTCTTTATTTGACTGCATGTGCAAAGGCAAGCTATTTTATATTTGAGCAAAACCATGTAATTTGGAAAATGAACAGGTGTGAATTTTGAGCCATTCTGTATTATTTCCCGTTGCTGCTAAATCATCTGCAATCCTAAAATGAAAAATTTGGGGTTTATATTCTCAGTGTGCAATTGCATGTGTTAAAAACCAAAATTTTAAAATGTGAGTTGCAGCTCCCACAGACGCAGAAGTTTCTCCCTTTGTTTTTAGTAAGGTTTGCACTAGTGGGTTGAGGCACACACGTGCTGTGGTATTTTAGGTTGGACCAGGAGTATGCTTTTGAAGCAAGTCTTCTGATTGATGTGGTATAAAGCATGATAAACAACAGGTGAAACTTGTGAGATGGTAAGATTTGATGGGGATTGGCCTGATTTGATGGCTGATCTGGCAGATGTTCATGCAGTTCTTCACAAAGAAAAGCTGTATGTTAGGATTGCTAATAGCCAGGGAAAATTTTTCCAATATTAGGAAGGATAAAGGATCTCATAGGGTAGGAGATTTCTGTCTGCACAGTGCAAGAGGTATGAATTGAGAGACTAGTTATCAGAGGTAGTCACAGTGTTGTACGCTCCTATCAATGTGAATACAGCCGACTGTCCTCTACCCCAATCAAACTGGCTGCAGGGTATATAGTCATTGTGACTGGACAATGTTAGCTACCAACAAATCTGCTGAAAACAGATTTTTAAAAGAGGTCAGTACATTACAGTTTCCTTTGAGGAGAAAATGAGAAATATTCCCTGGTAGAAGAATATGGGTAACTGATGAGGTTAAAATTTAGCCCCTAGAAAAACTAGGCAGTCTCTTGAGATTTTTAGTTTTTGTTTCATCTGAAATTTGTCAGCTCCAATGTAAAAGTGGTGAAGAATTATTTTTCCCCCTCTACTTGTGCTTTCTAGTTCTCTCCCTAATTCCCAGTAGTCTTGTGGTAATGTGTTCATTCTGCTGGCCAGCTGTTCAGCTCTCCATGAATGCATCCTCCTGATGTGCCTTTCCCAGCGTTTTACAAGGCAGTGTGTCCTATTCCACTTCAACATAAAACTTTTTTTGAAAGCAAAACCATATACCACTGGGGATGTAGAAAGGGAACATAACGCAAACTCAGTGTGAATAACTGATGAATGAGGAAACAACAAATATTACACAGCATAAGCACCAAACTGCTCTTAATGTGTGTTTGAAATAGAAAGACAGAGAGGCTATGGCTTGTATATTAGGGAAGTTTTGTCTCTGACAGAATGAGCTTTCTTTTGCTCTTCTTCATTATTGCCTGTAGTAGCAGGGAACTCTTCGGTTCCTTTCATAGGCCTTTTAGTATTAGTCCGTTAGTATTAGCTTCAGTCTTCTGTAAGGACAGAATTGTGAACGACAAAGGTAAGGTTTGTCTGTACAGGGGGGATAGGAAGGGTATGAGCAGACTGAAACAGAAATAGCTGATTTGTTCCCTCTTGGAACTCATTTTTCGCAAAAAAAAAATGGCTTGTGGAATTATTAAACACGAAGCAGTAAGGGAGCTGTAAATAGGGACGGCTTTACCTCTGGTATTACCCCAGATTCTTCAAGACAAGAAATTTATTCAAGAAATCCAGCAGTTAGAAATCGTTGTACTGTCCTGATCATCCCAAGGCATTTTTGAGTGGGGTTCTTTTCATGAAAAAATGCAAAGGAAAACTTTGTGTACAGTTTATTTTAAGACTCTTTCTTTGTTTATTGTGAAGCTGAACATTTGATTCAGTGATGTACAGTGCTTGGATTCAATTTGAATTTTAATTCTGCACAGACAGAAAAAAACTGTTGTGCATAGGATTGTGTAATTGTATCTATAGTTTGTAGCAGATATTTTGGATTTGGGCTAATTTGGATGCTCTCTCTTATTTAACACCTACTGAGGTTTACACTCAGGCCAAAATACCAGCAGGCAGAGCAAATGCAGACTGTGACTTAACCCAGTAATGCAGGAGGCGGCTCCATGTCAAGAGGAATCCATGGCATCTACTTCGTTACACTGTTGGTCGTTCGCTGCCCGAGTGGTTCCCATTACTCCATGACAAATAGCGAGATTTGTCTTCTCTACCATGACCAAAGCATAAAATCTTCTACCTTTCCCTGGGACTCCCCATACTGTATGCATATGTACTATGTGGCAGTGGTTTTGATCATTTTTGGCAGTGTGTGGAACAGTTGCCTTGTGATTATAACACTTCACATGTTCTGCAGTGAAATAAGATAAGCATTCATTCGTTCTAGTTCAGTCTGTCCTGTAGAAACAATCCCTGTCTGTGAATTTTTTGTGTTTTAGAAGACAGTGTGAGAACTTCTAGAAATAATCATTGCAGAAGCTTTTTGTTAAAAACAGTAGATGATATTTATCACAATCTCCAGTAAACACTTCACCTTTTCAAGATGATGTTTAGAGAATCTAACCAAAACTTAGCAGATTGGGAAAAGAGTTACTGATGATAACATCAGTGCAAGAGTGAATAAATCAAAGCAGAGAAGTCATCTGTTTTATTCTCAATCAAAGGCAGAGCTGGTATTTGGACTGGAGAGTTCCTTGAATCCCAATACTTCATTAAATCTTGAGTGTATAGCATTCAGCCAAAATGAGCATTTTATTATTATGCATTTTTTAATAGCCAATTGAATCATAATAAATATTCAACTTAAAAGCAATATCCTAGTTGGAATAATATAATGTACATAAACTAAGAGGGAGACAGACAGTAGAAAAAAAGAGTTTGGCTGTATTCCGGGGAGTTTTGCGAGCTTAAGCCTGTTGAGTGATATTTGGTAGCCAAAAATTTTGAACTGTCAGTGAAATCTGCTAATAAATAATCATTTAGTTATGCTTTTCAGTTGAAGGTGTCCTATGGAATAAAATAGGAGTAGATCAGTTCAGGTTGGGAGGTATGATCTTTTAGGAGTGCTCTGATAACTTCTACTTCTGCCAGATGTTTAGAGTTGTCTTGGCAGTTGCTGGAGCCTTCCACATTTCTTGGTTTCACTGAGTGTCAGAGAAGATGCTTTCTAACTAGTGATGGAGATATTTCTGCTGGCGTATATCTAACATCAAATGAAATGCCTCACCTGGTGCAGGAGGTAGCCAGTCATATGGGGAGGCAACAACAGCACAAAGGCTGGGTGTATTGGCAAGGAGGATACAGACAGAAAAATGACAAATCTGGAGCAGTGCCCATTTGTCCCTTGCTGTTGTACCCTCGCTATCCACATCGACAAGAGTTATACAGAAGAATCCTATCCTTTGTCACTTGGTGGATTCATTGGACGTAACATTTGCCTAATAACCTTTTTATAAAGAGTAAAAGTGTTTTGTGACTATAAGAAAGCATACTGATAGCAGGACAGAGGAAAAAAAACTATAAAGAAGGAACAGGTCTTCAGTGTTAGCGTTTCACCTAAATGAACTTCTTCGTGTGAGACAGGGCTCCCACAGTTAGACAGTCTGCTAAATTATGCTGCAGTGGAATTTACTAACCGGAAAGATAATGCTTGTTCCTTGAAAGAAAAACTCAGAAGATTTGATAATTAGCTCTCAGAGGAGTCCATTGGTTATTTTACAGCTGTGGAAAAAACAGTAGAGACCTTATTTATTGACCTAGATATCTGATAATTCAGGAAGAGATTCAGTGTCATGGAATCTTTTTGAACAGACCACCTCCTGACGCTGGGAAAGATCCAGATGAGGTCAATACCCTCAGCTTCCTGTCTCAGAGAGGAAAAAGAGAAAAAAATCTGATAAACATAAAGCTACACAGAGCTGCTTTGGAAATCTCTGGAGATGAAGGGAGCAGGGGAAGAACGTTAAAAAAATATCCTCTTGCTAAATGTAGCAAGACAGTACATGCATTCAGTAGCTATCAAGAAAACTCTGATTTACATTTTTTCCAGTTTGATTACACTGTCAGAACTGAGCCTGAAACATGAGAACCAATAATGAAGCATACCCCAACAGACACAATCATAGAAAAAACAGTCATTACCCCACTAACCAGTGCTTTAAATACACTTCCAAACATTACCACTCCAGGGATGGATCAGAGAAGCAGGGTTAAAGACAGAGGGAAACTTAGACCAGTGGCCAGCACTGTTGTTTAGATAGAGTCCTGCTTTAGCCTTGGGAAAAATGTTTATCATTCTTAACATTCTCACATTCTTAAAATGGAGTTAATATCATTTTCCCTGGTCATGTGTATTGTGAGGTTAACAGTATTAAAGATGCACTGAAGTGTTGCATTGATAGGTTCTATGCAATTGTCTGAGACACATAGGTAAAAGTTCCTCAGAAGCCTTAAAAACTAGCTTCCAATGATGTAGTATTGGCCCCGTTTGTTGTACTCCCTTCCATGTCATATGTTTGTTCCCAGTGAGAGCAAGTCTCCCATTTTTTCAGCACCCATGCTATAAAATCAGATTTAGGTGAAATTAAACAGTCCCACATGAAACAACTTAGAGTCATCAAATCATTAAGGTTGGAAAAGACTTCTAAGATCATCAAGTCCAGCTGTCAACCCAACAGCCCCATGCCTGCTAAACCATGTCCTGAAGTGTCACATCTACACGGTTTTTGAACACCTCCAGGGATGGGGACTCCACCACTGCCCTGGGCAGCCTGTTCCGATGCCTGACCAATCTTTCAGTAAACAAATTTTTCCTCATATCTAATCTAAACCTCCCCTCATGCAACTTGAGGCCATTGCCTCTCTTCCTATTGCTAGTTACTTGGGAGAAGAGACCAACACCCACCTCACTACAACCTCCTTTCAGGTAGCTGTAGAGAGCGATAAGGTCTCCCCTCAGCCTCCTCTTCTCCAGACTGAACCCCGGTTCTCTCAGCCGCTCCACATGTGACTTGCTCTCCAGACCCTTCACCAGCCTCATTGCTCTTCTCTGGATATGCTCCAGCACCCCAATGTCCTTCTTGTAGTGAGGGGCCCAAACTGAACACAGTAACTTGTAGGCCAGCTCTTACTTATTTGCATGTGTTTTCTGTCTCTCTGAGGTCTCCATACAGTAGTTTGAGGAGAATATAGGACACTTTTCCCAATGCCCTTTTCTGTCATTCTTCTCCTTAAACAAGCGTTCCTTTCATCTCTCTATTCATCTCTCTTCAGAAGTTGCACAAAAGCTCAGCCTTTTTTGAGGGTATGTACAGCTGAACCTAGTTGCATGTTTAGAGATATTTCTCTTCCTAAGCATAAATGGCCGTGGCAGCAGAAGAATCTGGCATAAATGGAGTCAGAACCATTCCTTTAAAACAGGAAACTAAGCCCTGCACAAGAGAATACGTAACTCTCAGAATGAAAAGGCCTCTCTCAGGCATGGTTGTCTTGGATGATACATATAGCAGATGGATGCAAATCAGTTTGGCAAAATCCTAATTTTGCTGCTAGCAAACTCTCAGTTACTTCAAAAGGCCTCAGATTTCACCTATTGGCATCTTGTTCTCTGGACATGATAGTAAGCTCTACTATTTTATCTTTTTCTAAAATGAAGAAGAGCCAAATGGTATTTTCCTCATGTTAATAAACACACAGACTTCGTGAAAGAGACACACTGGCATTTATGTGTCATGTTGATGTGAGTCAGAGGAAGTAGGATTTAACTCAAATAACAATGGAACTGCAGTTTATAAATATTGTATTGGAAATTCTAGCACGGTTATGCATTTATCTTTCTCTCACACACAGAAGGACACATTTGGTAATAGTAACATTTATTTTAATATTAGGCTTCTATACAGTAAAAAAAGCTTTTAGGCTCCAAACGTCCTATTCTTCAAACTGAGCAATCGCCAGTCCAGCACCACTTGCTACGAGGTGCCTTGAATGCACTCGGAGCCTGCAGTGTTCTTGGTGCCGTTCTTCCTTGGGGAGGCCAGCTGGTGGGGAACATAAATTCTCTACAGCTTGCCTTGGCACTGCCTCTAGACTGAGTCAGGTTCTTTCCCCAGACGTGTATTTCTGTGTATTTCTGCTCTGCATTTCTGAGACTGGAGTTTCACTCTTTTGGCCTCACTTATGAACCAGTAGCCAGTGATTTCATGCAATGTTTCTTTCTTCCCCTGAGCTGATTTTGTCATGGTGTGTCTTGTGTTAAGCCAATAAAAGTTGGCACACACCAGAGATAAGAATCAAGCCCAATAACCTGATATTAAATATGTATATATGTAATAGTGTAGGGTTGGTAATTCTTCAATTCTACTGGGATAAAGCAGTCATATCTCATGAAATAATGCTTGATTAAATTGGGAAAAAAGACTGAAGTACACTTAAATGCTCTCAAGCTAGTTATCTCAAGTTCTCTAATAGAAACATTTTGATTGTATGAGGACATAGGCTAATCTGTGCCAGCTGCTCTGTAGTTAACTATTCCAAAAGTCTCATTCTTCCTTCTCAAGCAAGTTTTTTTTTTTTCTCTGCAGACATATTTCATGCAAAAGCTATGCCGACCTTTAAAGATGTTTTACGTTTTTTGTCACAAGATGTGGTGACAGTATTTATTTCTTTTAATGTCAGGAAGCTCTACATCTAAAAGGTTTTATAAAAGCATGGCAAAACATCTTGTTATTTCTGTCGTTATGAAGGGTAAATAACCATACAGCTACATTGTTATTACAGGAATATTGGGAAAGTTTTAAGACAATGTTACTCTTTCTTTATACAGAAGAACAACTATTATTTTTTTAAAGACATTAGTAAAGTTTCAATTAAGAATGTATCCATTCCTTTAATTTCTCATTGTATTTACTCACTAACTGGAGACGATGGCTATGGTTTCTCTTACAGACATACCTAGAAATAATAGGTATAGAAACAGTGTTGCCCTACTGTCTTATAGAGCTTTCAATGACACAACCAATAGATAGTCTTTTCCCAAAGATTATATACTTCAAAATGAACAGTGCTATTTTTGTTTACTGTCTTTACTTTGTGTGCATTTGCAAGGGTAAATAAGCTGGGCTTTAGCAATTTTCCAAGTGTAACAAGTCACTGTTCAAACTATGTTTGCAAGAGAGCAAGGTAATGCATTTAAATACAGGGTATCAGGTATATATACATGTATGCTTGAAAAAAAATCTATTCAAGAAATATCCCATTACCAAAAGTCACTGTGTCGCCCTGGGAGAGTCTTCTAAGATTCACATTTCTGAAGTATGAATCACAGTAAACCCAGCTGAAAAGCCAAGGGTCAAGTCTAAAATGAAGAGTGGCATTTCAGGTTGTTATCAACAAAACCTTATGTTAAGATAAAGGAAAATGAGGTAAAAATATATATATAAATTCTTCTATTTAGGGCAGATTTTGAAACAAATATTTCTACTCCATTCTGTGGTTGCTTTATACCTTTTGCTTGCGGACATGCTATTGTTACTGCATCATGGATTCATGATTCATTAAACTTCTTTTCTGTAGATGTAAGCAGAGACTTTTTAGTGACATACCATAGGTTGCCTATTCCAGAGTTGCAGAGGAGAATGAGTCACCTGGAAAAGAAGCCAGCCCAGCTGGAAACTGTGGAGCCAGCCCAGATGAAATAGAAGTGTGAAGTTTTTATTTTGCTTTAAACAAAAGCTTAATAATTACAATGGCATGTGCTTGCGCGTCTTAGAAGACTGAAAAACTTAGAATGATCTGACATTTCCATACAAATATAAGTGTAAAAGAGTATCCAGGGTTTGAGATTTATGGATTTGTATGAGCATAACTGTTTGCTTAAAAGATTTAACATTTACAGCATACTCTACTGCAATCCAGCTAAGATGGAATAAGCAGATATGTAGATGGGAAACATTAATGCATACAGTCTGCTTCCTACCCCGTGGTTATTCTTCATTGGTATTAAGTTTGCCAGCCCTCACTGAATCTTGACTTTTTCCCCTATATTTTTCAGTTCTGCAGATACTCGTGTTATAAATCCGATCCTGACACTGTCCCCGTTGTTAATACCTAGATTCCACCAATATGAATGGAATTCACTAAATCGTATTTGGAAACAAGTCTCACTGATATCAGCAACACTAATTGTGAAGAAACAGCAAGCAAATTATTTTATTCTGTTAAATTGAAGGGTTGAACTGCTGAAAGCGTAGCTCAGACAGAAGTTGAGGATTTGTGAACATCAAGTTAGTTGCTGGGCTTTCAAATCTAACTTCACCGTTACAAGAAAAAAAAATTGATCGTTCTACATCTGTAATCTTTTACACTTTAATCTTATAAGGTCAATTAGGGCATCAGACTCTTGACTTAAATAATTAAGGGTACAGGAAGTGCAATCCTTAATATTGTTGGTAAACCCAAGAATTACAATACTTTCACCACTTTTACTCAGCACTCATCTCTAAATGCATGGAATTTCCATAACATCGTCATTGTTATTGAGTAGTAACACCACATAGGCCCACTAACATGGTCTAACCGATCCATAATATAACTTTATGAATGCTTGGAGCTTGTATTTGGATTTCAAGGACCTGACAGGGGCCTTCTCATGATGCTCATTAACAGCAGAGAATACTTTTACATCTTTAATTGTATGCATTCTAGCATCTGCTATAATCTGTCCCATCCTTTTGTAGTTGTGGCATACAGCCTATTTTGCATTATTTGAAACTTAAGTAATACTGCAGCAGTCGATGACTCTGTCACTAAATATTCCGGTCACTGGCCTAGCTGTACCATACTCCTTCTCACTGCTTTATTCACTGATTTTCCACTCAGTCTTTACTCAGCTGGGGCTTAAATCAGACACTGACTTTCAGACCACAAGAGCTATGACTCAAAATCCCATTCAAGGCCAGGTTGGATGGAGCTTTGAGCAACCTGGTCTTGTGGAAGTTGTTCCTGTGCATGGCAAGTGGATTGGAACGAGGTGGTCTATAAGGTCCCTTCCAATCCAAATCAGTATGTGATTCTATGACTCATTCAGTAAGTCCATCTTGCACATTGGACCTGGCAAGAAGTTTCCTCTGGTGTCCACAATGCTCATGTTTATACCCCTGAAAAAGTCCAGTTGACTCGTCTGTGAACAGTGCTGACCAACCTGTCCTGCTCACTGTCTCCATGTTTCCCCAAGCCTGCGATTGTCTTCACAGACTGACAACTCTTCTCACACCATCCGAAACATTTTATTTCCTTGGGTTTTGAGACTGCAAGGTCACCTTTAATCTTAGGCTCAGTGTTATTAGGCAACTATTGTTGTTGCTTAAATTACGATCTGAATGTGATTCATTCGTCTCATTGTTTTAGTTTGCTGCTCCTGTTTCATTACAACTTCTTTAAGCCTCCTCTGCATCCTTGCATTAATCAAAGAATCATAGAACCACAGAATGGTAGGGGTTGGAAGGGACCTCTGTGGGTCACCCAGTCCAACCCCCTGCCCAAGCAGGGTCACCTAGAACAGGCTGCACAGGACCACGTCCAGGTGGGTCTTGAATACCTCCAGAGAAGGAGACTCTACAACCTCCCTGGGCAGCCTGTTCCAGGGCTCCTTCACCCTCAGAGGGAAGAAGTTCTTCCTCATGTTCAGACGGAACTTCCTGTGCCTCAGTTTGTGCCCATTGCCCCTT
>Ga0065711_1048545_pt1 | contig 11755 bp, 6 predicted proteins | sample Hoacrofraction12_FD_59098 | JGI IMG/M metagenome (GOLD analysis project Ga0065711, IMG submission 59098) | Hoatzin crop microbial communities from Cojedes, Venezuela - Epithelial fraction 12 v2 (version 2) | ecosystem: Host-associated > Birds > Digestive system > Esophagus > Crop | place... | reverse complement strand
GGGCCCCGCGGGGCGGGGAGCGGCGGCGCTGGGCGGGTGGGGATAACAAGCGGCGGGTGGCGGCAGCGCCTCCCTCGCAGCCCCCGGCCTGTGGCCCTGCGTCGCTGGTTGTTTTGGAGGGCAAGGGAAAATGGCTGACGGCTCCTCATCGTCTCCCCGGCTGCCGGGGGGTGGGAAGCGCTCCGCGCCCCTCGGGGGGCTCCGCCGGGCCGCCCTTGCCGCCGCTCCCCACCGGCGCCGCCGGGCGAGAAAGGCCCGGTGGCTCCCCGCAGCTCTGCACCCAGCCTCGCCTCCCCTGGTTCTCGCTTCCCTTCGCACCGAACGCCATTACTGAGGTGGAGTGATTGGAGCCGCGTAGGCCCGGGCGACGCCTGGAAAGAAGGCCCTGCCGAGGCGCTTCTCCTACGGCCTCAATGAAAACTGCCAGCACCAGCTCCTTCACGCCCGCTGTAAACATGATCAGCGCGCAGGCCACTCCTCTGTAGTCTCGGCTTCCAGCGGCCCTGTCTCCATGCACAAAAAGCCTTTGTGGCTTTTCGCGTCTTCTTCCTCTGGTTGACCCGGCTGCTGCTCTTCGAAGTTACGTCGCGGGGCTTGTCTGCTGCGATTTATTGTAGGCAGTATAACCCTCTCCCCTTGTCCAGGGTGTGCGGCAGGGGTAGTTGCGTGCAGTTGGGCCGCGATTACTGTCCTCAAGAAAACAGAGGGTTTCACCAGTTAGGTTGGTTGTTGGGTTGTTTTGTGTGTGTGTTGTGTGTGTGTTGGTGACTGCTCTATTAATGTGTGTTGTCCCACTTTGTGTGGCATTATTTGTGTACAGAGAGAATAGCCTTTGAAAATTACTTACTCTGTTTGTAAGTGATTTTGTTCTGACAGAAGCATCCAAAAATGTTGAGGTGGTTTTTAAGATGCCGTGTTTCATTTTCAGGTTGCTCCCTCAGAAGTCCAGTTAAGTATTTTGCAGATGTACAAGAAGACACAACACACCACCCTACAGGAAAAAAAAAAAAAAATTTCAGAAAAGAATTGTTCTAATTAAATGTTCAAAGTACTCCCAGGCTCACTAGACATACTGTGTCTGTCTGAGCTGTCTTCATGTTGTCTGTACAACTTGATTTATATTCAGAGTTCTGCAGTCGTGTTCATGTCACTGGACGTTTGTAGCAGCCCAAACGCCTTCTGGAGTCACAGGCTCAGAGTTAGCACAAGGCCTGCTTTTGCTGACCTAGTTGCAGAACCACGGCTTGTATTTTTAAAAAGTTGTGGAATTTAGATATTATTATGCAGTGTTAAGTATACTAGTGGCAACACTTGTTATGACAGATGGACTAGGTAACCTGTGTTTTTCAGCAGGCTGCTCAAACACCTGACAAATGGATATTGAAATTGTTCTGTTCAGGAAGGGACTATTGATGGGTGTTTGGAGGATTGACCTTTATTGATTATGGAATTGCAATGGTGCCTCTAGCAAGAAAGATTTAGAGATGACTGAAATCTGTAGGCAGCTGACTTTATTATTGATATTTTAAGGTTTTACTTTGAGAAATTGACAGAACTGCCCACATTAATGTGCCTGATCAAGTAACATGTTTATTTCAGCAAAACCTAAGTTGTCTGTGAAGGTGTTGAGGGTTTTTGTTTGTTTGTTTGCTTGTTGTTTTGTTTTTGTTTTGTTTTTAAGCAAGGCTTTTTTGAGTTGAAGTAGTGTTTATTCTTTGAACCAGCAAAGTACAGTAGCTAATATCAAGAATTTGGGGGAAGCATATAAAATACATGTATTGATTATTCTATTGCAATACCTTGGACAACGGTGATGCTTAATGATAGCTTTGAATGAAAAACATAATCATAAAGCCTTAGCGGAAGAAACTCAAGTATCAGTATGGGATTTTGAGGGGGGTGTGGGGAGGTATCTAGCTAAAAATAAATGTAAGATTGTATCATAGTAACTTTTTCTTCTCTTTCCAGTATCTTTTGTACTTTGCTTTTGTGTATGTTTTCTTAACGGTATTTCTTTTGGGTAGCCTCTGTCGTAGTCTTTCTTGGCTGCTGCTCTGCGTCTTGCAGAATTTGCCCTTGTGGTGATACTTCTGCCCATTGAATTGACAGGAAGGCTACATCTGGAGGTGGTAATCAATAAGGATAGTGATAGCAAAACTGTTTACTGTTTCTGTATCTGTGGAACGCTGTCACCCTTACATAAACATTTTATTTCCCACATTATGGTGCATTTGTACTCAGACCAGTGCAACTACTCTCTGTTCTAAATGCACACTTTAGTTTTATGCATTTTGTTCATATTCTGGAATTCTTACAAGCGAGACTCAGGATAAACAAAAAAAGTGGATTAGTGTCTATTTAGCAAAATTAATTAGGCTTTGAAGAAAGTAGAGGTACCTGTAATACTTTTGTTCTAAGACATCTTACATTTAAAATTGAAATTAGTTTTGGGCTTTACAATATGAATACAGCTTTGGGTAAAAATGGATAGGGGTTTAGTTATTTATTAGTTTGAAGAAATTACTTTTAAATGAGTTTAAAGTTATGGTTCTGTCAGATGTGTATTGAAAATATGTGAAGTTCAATGGGAAACGTTTCTGTCCTTCCTGCTCCAGTTTAGAAATAAGTTCAGAACTTATTTCAGGTATTTGAATGGCAGGCACTTCTGTGTTAGGTGGTACTCTGAGTATACGTATATATTTATATTAATTTTTTTTTTTAGGAATGTTGTTTTATATATCCTAAGAGATATAAAAACTGTAGGTATGTTTTGAAAACATCGTAAGCAGGATAGCCTTGTTTGTGAAGTAAAGGAATCAAAGGTGTCCCTTACTGTTTTTCACTTAAAGCGTGATTTACTTATTTTGTTAAGAACAAGCCAAAATCCACAAAAAACCCAAAACTATTACTAAAAAAAGACTATTACTAAAAAAACTGCCAAAACTCTTACACTTTCATTCTTTTTTTTGTAATCACAAACATTGTTTAGTTGAACCTGTAGTCTTGTTTATCCAGCACTTGCAGAGAGCAGTGTGAAGTGGTTGTCTGAAGATGTGAGAAACTTTGCTGGGTTTTCTGTTTACTTGAAAAGCTGTACATGTAAAGGCCTTTGTGTCCTTTAGAAAATTGTTTCCTGGATGTTAGCATTGGTATTAATCTGAACACGTGGTTATGGTTTCTCTTGTTGAAGTATCTTAAGTTTTTCTTATAACATGGATGTATCTCCTCTTGAAACTCGTGTGTAGCTGCATCCAGTTTCATTATCCGTATCACCCTTGTTTAAAATCAGAGTTCAAAATTTAAAGCTGTACTTAAGGGTATGTTTCGGGAACACAGCTTGATGATGTCCATCTTTTGTTGTAGTACCTTGCCTTTTGCAAAGCTAGCAATACTGTGTGCTGTTGCTGTAGACTTGTCTAATATCATACACAATGTTTGTGGTATATAAATACACAATTTTTTAAAATTTTTTTTTTAACAAAACTAAGCTTTGTTATGCGTACTGTCTCCCTGGCACAAACCTAATGAAAAAAAGAATCAAAAAATAAGCTATACTGCTATACCTACCCTTTACCGTCAGTGTGGAACATTCACCACAATCTTTATTTTATTCCATTTTTCTTAAGAGGTTCTTATTCTGCATTGTCTGGTAGTGACGAATGTCAGTTGCCTACCTGTCTTGCCAAGCAGTTTCGGAAGAACAGTTTGGTAAACCTTCATATTGCAGAATGGTAGTTAAAAGAAACAGTCTTTACATAGCAAAGGCAAGGGGTGGAAAGAAGGGCTTTCATAAGCATATGCTTGCATGCAGTGAGACTTGAATTTTTCTACCTGCGAATTTTGCACTACTTTGGATTCATGTGTTAGAAAAATACAGTGACATTTTTCGTATGTTAAATCTAGTTTTTGTTCTCTTACTAATGTAGGAACATCTTAAAGTTCTCACACTGTTACAATGAATTAAGTTTCGTGATGAGTTGAGATACCTTTTTAAAACAGTTATGTGGTGTTGGCTGTCTCTGTTACGCTTGAGGCTGTAGCATGACTTGAGAATACAGTTAACAGAGGTTCCCTCTGCACTTCATGACAGAGCCATGTTTTGACTTGGGTCTTCTTGTTTAGAGTCTTGAATAGATAGACAGTGACAGAAAGCCTTTCTGTCATGACTTTGCACCCTCAAAACGTCAACTGCTGCGTTTCTGAAACATGATGGTGACCACTTGAGCCCACTGGTGCTTTGAGCACTTTCAGTAGGTCTGGTTTGGTAAAATAATTTAAAATACTGAGTGTTGGTAAGGTTACAGCAGAGCTGTTAATAACTTTCCCTGAAGTAGAGGAGAGGAGGAAAGTAAATAAGGTCTTAAAGTAGCCGGTTGTGACTTAGTGTAAAATCTTTTTGCTTTTTTTTCTCTTAAGGGAGCTAGACAGGACAGCTAGTTCCATTTGCATTTTCTGTTGTGAATTTTCTGATATTTGCTTCATTTTACAAGAAGTCATTAGTCACTTATTTGAGAGATTAATTCAGTCTGCTTGGTATCAAAGGTTTTTAGTTATCAGCTTTTGATGTGTTCTCAAATAAAAATTAAAATGCTGGGAATGAAAACCATTTGGATACATTTATGTTCACAGGTTTGCTTTCTAAGGGAAATGGTACTGATGTATGGTTTTCTTAAAGGAATAGTATTAACTATGAGAATGATTACTTGCTTTTGGTTAACTTCTTGTGTTAGTACATCTCCAAAAGAGATCCATGGGATGTAGATTTTGAAATCTAGTTATATTTTGAATGCTAGTGTTTTCAACTTTATTCGTGAAATTAAAATGGAGACTGCTTTAGAAGTAATGGATAGCTATCAGAAATGTTATCGGAGGAAATTTCTATTTGTCACATCCTTGATCTGCTTCCAAAAACAGTATGTAACCCTGTTTTGTGATTTAGGTTTCCTTGCACATGTAACTCTCAACAGAAAAATCTGATTTTCTTGCATACAGATCTTTGCATGGATGTCTTAGCAAATCATACTGTTTGGTCGTGTTTAGCCATGAATTCAGTCATAAGAGGGGAATTCCACATTGCATCATTCCTTAAAGATCTGTGCATGGAGAAATCACACAGAAGAAACGTTTTTCCCAAATATTTTTTTGAAGTTGAGATTCAAGAATACGTTCAAGGCAAGACAAACATGTGACTCCTTAATGTTTGTTTGTTCATGTCCTTCTCCTCTCTGATGGAAACAGTAAAAGACTTCCCGAGTATTTTTTTTTTTTTAGCAGAAGTGTTGTTCAAATGAGTGCTTCAGAATAATGAAAAGTACATGGAGGGAATTTCAGCGCAAACTTTTCATTAAGCTTTCACATAGAATATCCAAAACTCAAGTAATAGAAAATTGTCCCTCGAAGAACCTTTGTTTAAGACAAGTAATGCTTTTTTTGTAACAGATGAATGGCAACATGGAGTGACACAAAAATGTAAATTATAAATTCCACAGGCTTCAATCCTCAAGTCACTTAATTGCCTCAACCTTTTTCTCTAGCTTCAGTGGGACTAGGTGTGGGAAGAGGTGTTGTTTTGTGTTGGGGTGGTCTTAGCTATAAAGCTCTGAAATGGTGAAAGAAGAAAACGGAGATTGTTTAGAAATGTGTTCAGTAGAGAAAGAACAGTGAAGAAGTGTGCCACGTAAGACCCCTCTGTTACCAGCCAGGCGTTTTTGGTTGGAGGGGAGTGTCCACTGTGGTGTGGGATAGTGGTGACCGGCCTGTAGTGGCTGTGGGTGGAACTTCAGTTTTCTTGTGCAGAAATGAAAACTGACAGTGAGGGGAAGAAAAGTCTCTTACTTTTCTAATATAAGATGAGAATGAAGATGGTTGCCAAAATATATTGATGTCTCAGTAAATGAGCCTTGCATCTTTTGGTGTTTAATTTTTCTGCTGTCTTAGCAGTGAAGTACTTCAATGTGTTTTTGAGTAAGTTGCAACAGAACAAGTCCATGGATTTGAAAGTTAAATAAGAAAGAGGGATCTGCTTAGCTTAGTTTTTAGATTAATAGGTTGGTGAAAGACCAAAATTTTGATAAACTAAAAGCTTAAACTATAGTTTAAACTATATTCTATATTGGACTTTCTATATTTCTAAATTAGAAATAAAATGTTAATTGTTTGGTGATTTCTGACGTTTCCTTTTAATGCATTTTCCCGAATCCTTTAGCTGTGAGGATTTCTTTCTTTTCTTTTTTTTTTTTCTTCCCAAACCGTGGCATAAATTCTCTGGAGTTTGAAGGTGAAAACTCCAGTGATTTGTTCTACAGTTTCAGGCTCCAGTTTTGCACAGCCCTCCATATGCCTTGACCTGTCTTTCAGACAGCGCTTTATTAATCACAGTGGGACCTTAAAATCCCAGGTGCTTTTCCTGACTGCATATAATTGTGTGTGTGTATACACACAAACAAGCAAAGGGACTTTTTTTTTGTTTCAAGATGATGTACTGACTTTTTTCCCTAGGTGAGGTAGTAATGTCAGATTTCTTGAGTGCTTTATAGCTCTCTTGCTGTGTTGGAGTTTCTTTGTGATAGTTCTGGTAATTAGACAGGAAGATAATCTCCAGATCAACTGAAAATTCTTACTGTTCTTACTGTCATAGCAGTTTAGCCAGATGGCTGTGGTTGAGAGTTTGTAACATGTCTAGTGAAGATGTAGCTTGAAACATGATTTCCCCTTATGGCATTTGAGAAGCCATTAATTTCTTTCCCTTTCCTTCTGTGTTTTAGGATTGGGAAATCAGGGCATTTTTTCATAAAATTAAGGGCTTTGAATTGAGGTGAAAAGCTTCATTTTCATCAGTGGTAATACGTGCGGCAAGGCTAGCATAGTGGTAGTGAAACCTTGCTGTAAGCTAATGTGTCTTCAGCCATAGAAGAAAACCCCATGGGATCAGTATCAGCCTCTGGTTAGCAGGTGTATGACTGAAGTTTTTCACTTACCTGCACCATCCTAAGATTTTTGTCCAGGTGAAGCGGGGTTTGGTAATGCATTCTGTCATGAATTTTCCGTTTTCTTCGTATCACTTTCCTGATAATGGAGTGAATACTTAGAGCTGGTAGCAACTCTGGATATGGTGCCTAGAGGCAGCTGGATGAAGATAGTGAGGGACCAACATGATACCAACAGCAAAACTAAACTAACGGTTTGATTTGGAGATTCAGATGCACTGTGTTGATTGATCTTCAGTTGGTGCTTCAGAAGATTATCTTTTTCTAGAATTGAAATTGTACTCGATACTTGATCTGCTGTTCCTTGATGTGCTTTCTATTCACTTAGGTGTGAGTATCACACAGGAGGATTGAGATGATGTAGAAGTTGTGTACATTATCTAGATGAGCAGCAAGGAACTACTAGTTGAGAGCAGAGAATCAAAATCTCTCATGAGAGCTGCTTCATGCTTTTAAGTATGGGCTTACACTATACTACACCTAAAACACAGTTTGAGGGGTTTTCAGTGCAAATGAGACACTGTGGTTCTTCATGGGTCTGAAAATACAATAAATCTTAGTAGTTCACACTTACAATGAAGACTAATGCTTTAGTTTTACTTTTGATTAAGCAAAGTTTTGCTTTAAATGTGAGTTTATCATTGTATGTTGTTTAACTTCTAAATGACAGTTCTCCACTAGAATTCTTTATTCCATATCGCTTTAACGTAATTAGCTTCTCTAGTGTATTTGACAAATTGAAGTTCTTTTCTCAGAACTTTGGTACCAGAAATGAGGAGGGGGGAAGAGCCTTAACAACTGTGTTGACACTTGAAGAGTTCAGCTGCAATGATTTTTCCATCTATAGGAATTATGAAGACATTATTTTTGGGGTACGTTTCTGTAGACTGGTACAGTAGGTATGAAAAACTTTGCTTCTTGCACAAGCTCTGGAAATGTTAGTTTTAAGATACTTGCTCATGATTTTTAAGATGCTTCTTTTAATAAGAAATTAAGGGGTCTTTTCTTTAAATTTTTGTATTTTGCTCCTACTTGCCTGCTTGGTCTGGTTTGCTTTAAAGAGACACTGCGGTGAGATTTTTTTGATCTGATAAAACTAGTGTCTGTGCATTAACCTTTTTTCTTTTCCTTCCTGAATGTCTTCTGTTTAATTAATTATGTGTTTTCTGGTGCCATTTTTTCCTGAAAATGTTATCTATGAATTCAGAATGCCCAACTGTTTTAGTGGATAGCTTCCTTTGTATGTTCTTTTTTTTTCCCCTCTCTTGTACTTCTGGGTAGCTAATGCTTCTGAGTGACTAAAGTTTTGCTTCACCAAAGTTGGTGAGGTTAGGTGTATACTTTGAAGACTTTCTTGCTGGGAAGAAAGGGTCTTCTTTACAGACAACAGCTTGTCACAGGGTGCATATTACCAGTTGGGTTTTTTTCTTTGCTTTGCTGATTTTGTTAATATGAGGTTGACAGGACATATTATTTCATCAGGACGTGGGGTTTGTACTATCTCAGAATGGATTTTTCAAATGCTTCCATTATTAATTTTTCAGTTGAATTACCAGATGAACATCAGGGAAGTTACTTAAAAATTGTGTGTGGTGAAAAACAAATGATACGAAGAGCCTTGGAAAAAGCACACAAGTCATCATCTATTTAAACATTTTAACATTTAAGGGGGATATTTTCACTTGAGCCATGGGTAGTTTAAGGAGGTTCCTGTAAGTTAACAGAAAAGTGGAAAATGGGCAAATATGATAATGAAACTTGTCATTAAACCAATGGGGTTTTTTTCCCCACTTAATTATGAACTCTTTCTCCCGTTGGATCCTTGACTCAGTCTAGAAGATGGTTTGTATTGTTATTCAGTATTTTATCTTTGGAATTCATTCTATAAATGCATGTATTACATCAGTCTAAATCCCATACTGAGTAGAATTATTACTCTGTTAGTAAACTTGATAGGTGCTTTTTGCTCTCAGCCAGTATATTTCCCAAACATTAATGTATTATTTCACATCACTGTAAATTAAAAGGCTTGTGTAGTCTTTTGTTTTACTGGTGAAGAATTGAGGCACAGAGGCTGTGAACGTGAGAAGTACTTACTGTCATAGCTTTTCAACGAATTTTGGTTAGATGTTCAAGTGTTATAGACACAGCTTACGTTGGCTTAAGTTGCTGTTGTGCTCCCTTGCTCTCAGTACTCGGTTACGCATATTCTGTCATCTCTAATTCCAGTTTCTTTTTTGAGCTGAATTTCAAGATAATGTTTGAATTGTGCAGTCTTGTTTACAGAAAATTTTTGCCAGCTTCTGTGTGTTCCATCATCTGCATTACCTACTGTATCTTTGTCACTGATTTATGTATTTGTGGTCAGATTATTCAAAGTGTTACTGCTAAATTAATTTTCCTAACTCACTGTGATCTGTTAAGTATTCCACTGGCTTTACCATAATTTCCAGGCCAAAGACAGTTTTTTGCTTTCGCCTTGTTAGACTTCTTGCACTTAGCCTTATTTGCTCTGGCTACTGAATATTTCTTTCATGACTGAACTTGTGCTGTTCATGAACTGACATTCCGGGCATTTATCATATACTAAACAGCTTTCTCTGTTTACATTTTCCTGTGATATCCATTATGCTTGAGAAAAATGTTGGTCTTTATGACACTTCTGTGGTGTCAAGACTCATCTCTGTTCTAATATATGTGAACCTTGGTTGCTATCGTAGCTAAATACGTGCTAACTGTAATTACCTATATTCTTTTTCCTTCCTTTTCCCTCCTCTTTCAAGGGTGTATTTCATGATAGATTTGCACTGATGCTGGAAGAGTTGGTTCTACCCATGGTTATGTATTCTTCCTGTTTCTTGTGCCATTGTTAGTGTTCATAAGGCATGTGATGCAGCTGAGAACTAAAATGATTTTCATTCCTTTCCCCTAGTTACCTCTCAGCCACACTGTCTTCTTGATCTGGCTGATTATGTGGTGATGCAAGGGCTAGTACTAGTGGTGAGAAGGTGGTTAGGATAAAAGCGGGCAAGATCTCCCTTCTTCACTGCTTGTGGCAGTGGAGACTTACCTGGTTTCAGACAGACTGTGAAGCTGTATGTTCAGCAAAGGCTTGTCCACATGCAGAAATACAATGAAACTTCCGTTCTAAAATTTGTCGGGATATAGTACTCTTGCTGGGGAATAAGATTACTGTTTCTCACTGAGATTTCAACAGTGGAAAAGTGGAAAAGATCCACATACCCATACCCACTGTGGTAGCAAAACTACCTTATGAGAGTTCTGTTGCTGTCACTTTTGTGCTAGTTTAAGCATCGTCCCTAAAGAGAACAGTTATGACATTCCTTTTGTCTTGTTTGACACGTTGGTGGGTTCAGCTGAAAATTGGTATCTTTATAGTCTATTTTGTGTACCGAACGGAGGTGCTTTTTAGTGAGGAGGTTTATGGGATTTAGCCATTAATTGTTTTCAGTGCAGGGACATTGGTAGTAATGTGTGTTTTGGAGTGTTTTTTTTGTGTGATGGGTTGGGTTTTTTTAATGACTTTTGAGACAGAGCTGCAACAGTTTTTAAACCCATCCTCAGTCCTTAGGATGTGGTAGTACTTGATCATTATCTCCTGTATGTCTCAATAAAGAAGGTTAAGACATACTTTTTGATAGGCTTTATAGATACAGGAATATTAAGTTTCTGGGACAGTGGAGTCACTTTTGGTTCTGTAGGGGAGTGGGTATAGTGGAAATAGTTTTCCTGTTTTCAGCCCTGCTTTGTTCTTAATATACTTTCTATTTGCTTCCTTACTTGCTTCTATCCAACTCTTCTATTTACCCTTTTGCATTTATATCAAACTACAGCTTTCGTTGTGTTGGCAGAAGGAGCATAAAGTCAGAAGACAAAACTGCTGTTCTTGTCACTTCTCATTTCCCTGTAGAAAGGCCAGGATTTTTAAGGAGAGTTGTTATACAAGTACTCTGGAACAGACAGATAATTTTCAGTGACTTCTTGAGCGTTCAGCCTGCTTAGGCAGCTGGCTTGTATGAGTTTAGTTGAAATGGAGCATGTTTAAGGCAGACAGTCTTAAAAAAATTAACTGTCCACTTATAACACCTCTAGTGACCTTGTGCAAGCTTGACTTTTCAGAGCAAATATCTTCTGACTGAAATGGTTGTAAGGCAGCAGGAAATGGCAAAATGTTTGCTTGCAGGGTAGCTGGCATGGAACTGTATAAAAGTCTCCAGGCTGAGTTAGGCAGTTGGTACATTGAAAACGAGTTGGAAGTTTGGCTAAGTTTGTTGAGCAGTTATGAAGAAGCTTATTGACACATAAATTTTAATGCTGATACCACTTTCTTTGGTATTTTGAGACAATTACGCTTGTTGATGATGATGGTAGTGTTTGACTTCCTGTGCTTAGTTTGTGCTTTCTGATTGAACATTACATGAAAAGCAGAGTTTTGAAAACAGAAGTGAAATTAAAGCTACTACAGTAATGGGAATACTTAGAATCATAGAATGGTAAGGGTTGGAAGGGACCTTAAAGATCATCTAGTTCCAGTCCCCCTGCCATGAGCAGGGACATCTTCCACTAGACCAGGTTGCTCAGAGCTCCATCCAGCCTGGGCTTGAACACTGCCATGGAGGGTGCAGCCACAGCTTCTCCGGGCAACCTGTTCCAGTGTTTCACCACCCTCATGGTGAAGAATTTCTTCCTAATATCTAATCTAAATCTGCCCTCTTTTAGTTTAGAGCCGTTCCCCCTTGTCCTATCAC
>Ga0065711_1012854_pt1 | contig 11755 bp, 7 predicted proteins | sample Hoacrofraction12_FD_59098 | JGI IMG/M metagenome (GOLD analysis project Ga0065711, IMG submission 59098) | Hoatzin crop microbial communities from Cojedes, Venezuela - Epithelial fraction 12 v2 (version 2) | ecosystem: Host-associated > Birds > Digestive system > Esophagus > Crop | place... | reverse complement strand
TGCCCTTGTTGAACCTCATCAGGTTCCTCTCTGCCCAGCTTTCCAGCCTATCCAGGTCACGCTGAATGGCAGCACAGCCTTCTGGTGTATCTACCACACCTCCCAGTTTGGTGTCATCAGCAAACTTGCTCAGATACTCTTGAAGAAGTATAGCTACATCGTGCACAGTGGACAGGCCTATCAGAATGATTAAGTGATCACACCCTACTATGGTTGAAGCCCATTAAATATTTTGTTCTCCCTATGATGCCATTATTGCTTGGCACATCTTAAAAAAAATGATGTTAAAACAAAAGTGCATTCTGAAGTAATGGCAACGTTCGGCTCTTTTCTCAGATGCACAATTGCTTTCCAAAGCAGCAGCTTCTCATAATCCAGTCCCATGTGGCTTGAATCTAACCCAGTTACAGTGCTGAAGCTTTTTCCCTTTTCAGTGTCAGTACACAGAAAACTGGGGACTATGTCCTAGTCCAGGCTCTGGCAGCTTTAATACTGTCCTAAATAGGTTACTGAGGATTACTTTTGGCACTGCTTGGGAAACTTAATTGGTGTCAAGCCAATGTACCCAGCTTTGTGCCAACTGCTTCTTGTTCTTTTCTAAATCAGGGAAGTAACGCAAAATTAAGTGCCAGGGAGCAAGCTGAGGGCTGGGGCTAAAGTACGCTATGCTCCGGTGGTCTGTGTGAGCACAAGGAATCCATAGGGGACGCTTATGGACCAGAACAACCTGGAGCAGTCCTTAAGCTCCTGTAATTTGTACTGGGCACAATACAGAGATACCAGTGCTTCCTCCAAGGCTGTGCCAAATACTCTGGCAATTCTTGATATTTTGTCCGTAAGCCAGCGCATGCAGAAAATTTCCCAAAGTGCTATGTTATCCTCCCTTCCTTCCTCAAAACTTTACCCGAATCCCTTTCACTCTGTGGGACTACAAACAGCTTCCAGGGGGTGTTTGGCATATACTGAGCTTTCCAGAAGTTAGAACTGTGCAGCTTCCAAGACCTCTGCAAAACATCAGCTTGCCTGACTGCTTTGAAATTTAGGGAATAGGGCACTGCTATAAAATACTGTCACTGCATCACAGATATTACAGTTGAGAACAACTTCTTTAGGTCATATTTTCTCTTCCATCTGATATTGCAGAACTTTCTTCCATGCTGAACTCTTAAGGGTTAACTGGCATTGGGGGGAGGAGGGGGAAATCGGAGGTCAGCTCATGTTCTGATACCAGTGAACTCACAAGTTACTCCTTAAGCATGTGGTTTCATCCTAGGTTCTTCCTGCCAACGATTCCTCACTTTAATCATACACCCACAGCAACCCAGATCTTTAAATTCAGCAATTCTTTCTCAGGTTTCAGCAAGTCATTGGCAGCCTGAGCTATTTTTGGGATATTTTCTCTACTGCAGATGCAGCTCAGGAAAACGCAGGGAGCATGCTAAAGACCTGCAGCTATTTGCCTTGTACAATTTGCTCATTTCTCTTTATTTCTCTGTTTTCCTGCACTGATCACTTAAAGGACAATCTCTCTTGCAAACAAAATCCCCGGAGCCTGATTAGAGGGACTGAAGGCTCCCAGACACGGATTGCCTGCCAGCCACAGCACGGTAAGGACATGGACACTTTTGGCTAGCCTTGCATTGCAGCTTTTTAAGCTTTGCTGAACATTTATTTGTGTCCATCGCTTCCAAATCAACACTGCTGGCATGGCAGGCAGTCTCCAGCTCCTGGTCTCCATTTTCATTCCCTAAAATCCTCAGCACTTGTAAGTAACACATTTATACTCACCATCTCTTTGTGTGTGCTAGAAATCAATGACTGACAGTAATTCTGGTCAGTTCCAGGGGTTGGGGTTTTTTCCTTACATTTTAGCATCATTTGGAGATCTGTCATTTGTAATCCTGATTGAAACTGTGGCTATTTCTATTGCCTGATCTTCCCTATTTTAGGTATATTGTTAGTCTGATTATTTAGCTCAGCACATTATTCAAATCAGGGAATGGCTTTATGTACGGTAGATGGAAACATTATAAAAAAGACTTGCTACTGCTGATTTACAGTTATATCCATAGCTTTCTTGTCTTGTGTACCGGCTCTGCTATAATACGTTTAAGCTGCCACATAGCAGTGCGCTAACACTACAAAGACATATACAGCATAAAACCAATGCAGCAGACTGAGCTGTACTAAAAATGAATAGGTTTTATCATGCAGTTCTTTTTATATATGCTCACAGAAATGCACCAAGTAAGCTCTGCAAGAATGGTGAGATTCCAGTTTGATAGGACATACTATTTTATTGAAATACTTGTAAAAATAGTTTAACATCCTCAGGGACATTTTACTTATACATACTACTGCGGGAAGATGAACACAGTTCGCGTTTTAGGAATGTACAAACCAAATTCTGTGAGTCTCTGGTGACAGAAATTGGAAAACAGATTCTTTCGGTCCTTTCCTGTACTTCAGGCTTTTTAGAAAAACTGGAATTGCTTTATGCTTCATCCTTTCATGTTCGATGACTGCAAACAGAGAATTCCCCTGAGGACTTAATGTACATCATCCAAATATTTGACTGCAACTCAGTGTTTGTCGTCCTGTTAGGGGAGGTTTTATGGAGCCTGACTTTGCACTAGATGTAGGGAGGCCTTCAGATAGAACAAACAATCCAAAGCTACCCGTGCCTGCTGCTGGAACAGACAAGAGCATTCCATACCATTGTGGCCCCATAATATTGCCTATCAAAATGCTTAGACATTACAGTCTGCAGCAGAAACATAAGTTAGCGCAGCCTTGGAAACAGTATTTTAGGAATTTATTCAAACTTCGCCTTTCACCTTTTCAATGTGGGAGATTTTTTTGCCAATTTTCTAGCTTGCAACTGTTTCTTGAGTAATTTATAAAGCCGATTGGAGGGATGGGAGAAATGCTGTATGAGCACGAGTAGACTGAAGGTCTTTAAGGCTAGATTTTCAGTATGGGAAAAGTTCTGATGTTGATATGCAAATAATTAAAAAAAAAAAGCCATGCAGGGTATAATAACTTACAACTCAGAGCACTAGAAGCAAAAAGTGAAAATTTCAGCTTGTATCAACAGATTTAGGATCAGGCTCTGAAAGTGGTATTTTTGCTTCCGAAAGCCTCTCATCGATTTTGAGACAATTCCTATGATACTGTCTGTTTTGCTTCTGAACCTAAGATGGATCCCTGAGCCTGGCGCTCTCCTCCCACTGGTGAATCTCTGCCTCAGTTTCACTGAAGTCACTGATACTAAATTAACTTAATGAGAAATACGAATCTACTTTTAGTCCTTAGTTCCACCTTATACTCAATCCCAAATGTTAGCGCTCAGCTTGCTGGAAATCTTGAGACTCGACACATTTTCCAGAGTCAGCAGGAAGAAAGAAATTCTTATAGCTGGATGTGTTTTGCTAAAAGTTAGCAAAGCATTTGATTGTTTACTGTTAACAGAGGAACTGATATGTCATTAGACAAGTTACAAGACATGGATGTAAATCTAGAGCCCATGTTTCTCTCTCAGAAAAAAAAAATTACCCTCAGCACAAACAGATGTCGCTGGAAGGAAGGACTACTGATAGGACAGGTCTGTGCAGAATTGAGTGTTTTGGGAGTTCAGTGAGATAAAACTCCATACAGCGATACAGCTGTACAGGTAACCATTCAAGTGGTGCTTGTTTGGGCTCATTTTAGAAAATGTCATATTAAATTGTACCATTGATAAAAACTATTATTAGATGGACAATGCATGTTATTTCACAATATGTGCAGAAAGGAAATAATCTAATGAAAAAGCAGATGCCATCTAGGATATATTAACTTTTTGGTTTTAAGACAAACTGTTGCATACAGGAGCCCCTGGAAGTAGAAAACCGCTTCTGGAATATAGACCATGGGAAGGGATTAGCAACTCTCCAGACATTCCCAGCTGAGGATACACTCATGCTATGTTAATACGCCTTTTTTTGTGTGTGTGCACATACATTAAATCAGGCACGCACAGGATACTAAAGATTAACTGACTCTGTAAATGTACTAATTTATAATTCAGCAGCAGCTATGAAGCCAGGCACTCCGTAACTCATACTTGATGGTCCTTGCCTAGAGACAAGTATATATGAAGAGCTAATGGATATTAGTAAGGGCAATGGCTAAAGTGGAACCCATGCTGACTTAGAGTAGAACTTGTTCCAGAGTCAGAACATGAGTCAAAACCACAATTATTCCTTCACTTGAACAGTCACAGAAGTGGATCCCTCCAATTTTAATGACATCCTCAGACACACACTAAAGTTACAATAAATAAGTTATTGTGCATGAGCACAGCCATGGTAACTGGCCAGCTATATTCCCTTCACCTGACTTTTTTTTTTTAAGTTCACACTTTTCAATTTTAGATTAAAATTCAGTTAAAAAAGGTTTAATTGGTCCTGCACTACTCTGTAAACGGCTAGACTCAAAGCACCTATAGTCTCAATGGCTCCATTGACATGCAGGAACTTAAACACAGCAACAGCCTGATCAGATGGCTGAGCCCTTCATTAAAATTGAAGGAACAGCTTTATTTTTCCTGGCTGTCACTTTGCACCAGACTAATTCTATTAAATCCAATTGAGGGACTGGGTTGAAAGAGGAATAATCAACAAAAAGTGAATAATGCAAGAATTCTGGAAGGACTGGGTCTGAATTTTAATAGTCTCATAAAGCGGGGCTCTGCAACAAAAAACTGACAAGTTTTGCTGGCGATATGTTGGGAGGCAGCATCAGTTTAGAGGTGAAATATCACAGAGTAAGAGAAATGAGAGGAAATGTAGTAGAAATCTAAGGCTCATCAAAGGCAGGAATAAGCTGAGGGAGCAGCCTAGAGCGGCAAGCTGCAGACTTGTGTGTGAGGAGGTAGGCACTGGCTTGGCGGGTCCCAGTGATGCCCGAGCTCAGCGTTGTCCTCTCTGCAGCTGCTGACCCCTGGCAGCACCGGCAGTGCCCAGCCTTCTCCCAGCTGGCAGCGGAAGCGCGAAGATGCTCTGCAGCCTGTTTCTCTCCCATCCTCCCATCTCCATCGCTTCCCACATCATCCCACAGCAGGAGTAGCCTTGGCCTGCTTCTGGCTCTCACCTCAACCTCAGCCTCTGATAACAGTTAGAGAAGCACAGGGAGGTAGTAAGTGCTACCTGGGAAGGATGAGAGAGGGGCTACAGGGCCTGGACAGCAGGGTGGGAGGGACACAGGAATGGAGATGCACCAGAACATCCTGGGAGGAGCGTAGGAAGAGACAGGCAGACAAGAAAAGTGGAGCTGCTTCCACCCAATACCTCCCAATGTGATACACCTGAGAGAAAGACACATCCGTTTCACAGCATGCCACTAAAGATAAAGACAGTATAGCACTGATGGCATCCTATACTTATGGGTGAGTCCCTGTTTGGAATATTGTATAGTTCTTGTCACTCAATACAGAAAGATCAATACGTATCATGACAATGAGCCAGGAATATGAGTGCTATTGGTAAAGATATCATCAGGGAAATTAATTATTTAAGATGTATGACAATGATGGCCCAAGAACAAACAGATATAAATCAAACATAACAACTAGAATCAGGAGAATACACTGAAGCAGTGAGATGGGAGCAAGAATCCTAACTATCTGTTTTTAAAGATGGAGCATGATCAATTACCAAAAGCACGGTATGCTTTGCAAGTTGCTGCAACGCTATAATCGCTCCAGGACCATTTTCTAGATCACTGTTATACAAGCTGATATAAGTTCCTGGATGTAATGCATGGATGAATGGATAGGTGCTATAATTTACTTTAGCAGGTGTTTCTCCTTTTGACATCACTTCTATCTCTGTACACAGACTAAGATAACATCGATGCGATAACATCAGCCTCTCTAAGACACACAAATGAAAGTAGCACTTTGAGTTAGAGAAGAATGAATGGAGCAAACTTAGTTCTTCTTGATATTGTGAAGAATCTAGGAATTCTGTTATGAGGCTGCACAGATTAGGGTATATTGAATGTATTTTAAGCATAAACAAGTGCATAAAAGTTCTTTTCATGTTAAATTGTTCCTCTGGTGCTCAAAAACCAAGTTGACCTGGTAGTCCAACTAGCTGCCCTCACTGTGGGGGAAGGGAAAGACTGAGAGCATGAGACTCTTACTTACCTTTTCCCAAAAAGAAAATTAAACTGAATACCACATGGATGAGACACAGAGACTATAGTATAGATCTGGACTGATTTGTCTGTTTGACACTAAAGCAATAGACCTCAAACACCAAGGCTAAAATTTTTGTCAAAGACACGTCAGAGTATCATGACTCAGTTTCTATGCAAATTCTGCAACTGCCGTATGCATTACAGTACGTTTGTATACTTCAGAGGTCTTTTCACAGGCTGCGGTATCAATAAAGAGGAGGTTCTAAGCAACCTTCAGCAGAAACCAGCATTTCTGTTGCAATTAACCTTTAGAAATGGATGGCTGTTTTTTCCAAATTAACTTTTGAAATATATCCTTGCAAAATTTATGACTGAAATTCCATACCTAAAACTGGAATCAGTCACTGCAATTCCATAAAATTCAAGTAATTAAATTACCTTGAGATTGCAAGGCAGTGAGCTCTCACAGCAGCAACAGAGAGTTCAATATATCAAAGAGATCATTTAAAGATTACATGTCCGAGGCTACATAAAACAGTGGTATAAGAAATAGTTCAACTGCAGTCACTGGGTAATTTTACCTTAACTACACTGAAAATAAATAAATCCATTGGATGAAAAGACTAGATTTCTGGTCCTTAAGATATCTAATTTATTGCCAAAAAGAAGTAAAATTGTTGAAACAGGTAAGCTGGATACTTTAAAATGTTACCTATATAAAGACTGACGTAGTTGAATCACTTAATAATTTTCTCTGTTGGGAAAGCAAACCATTGTCATTAATGTTTCATGAATTTCAGTGATAATGCTTTGTAGTCTGGAAGACAGACAGATATAATCCCTGATACCATCTTTTGGCTTTCTAGACATTGGCTGCAGTTAAACACGGCTGCAAGAGAATCCTTCACTTTCCCCATCAAATCTGTCAAACTTTATTTTGTCAGCTCTAGTGGATATTTCTCTAATCTTGCTGATTCTTGATTGACTTCGGTTTTACCACATATGACGATCAACCCAGCAATCATAAGAAGGACAACCATTAGCAAAAGCATCTAAAAATGGTATTCATTCTGGAAAGTGCAAGCCCACGTCACTAAGGCAAGTCACTGACAGATACTAATGACACACAGCAGATCCTAACTCCGACTTCTCCTCGTTACGCAGGATCATTTCCCCTGCCACCTTCTGTTCGTCACTAAAGTCACTATCTTTTTCTAAAGCGAGATAAAGTGTACAAACTCAAAGAATACAATATATCAATGCAGCAACGGTCTACTAAATGTAAATACTACTTCTAACAAGGATAACAAATGCAGGCAAAATTTGGCTCTCATATAACACTGTCTCTCATTTATGCTGTGTCTATGTCTGTCTTGATGCCAGACACAGTATTCAGCTGTCAGTCCTCAAAGTCTGAAGGTGTAAAAGGGTTGAAACGAATCATTTTTCTGTTTGCAAAGGAAAAACAAAAGGCCTCAGCTAGGAAAGAGATTATTACCACTACGTATGAGGCGGCCTTCAGATAAGACATTGACCTAGTCATATTTATGTCTAATAATTTAACCATTTTAGAGTTAGGTGGAAACAAATGATATTTCAGCCTTGCAGAGCATGCTGACATCACACAGCCCCCAAATTTAGTTCTTTCATGTAGTTTGTCTGTGCTGGTGTTATTAATAGGCATGCTAAAATGGGAACTTCACCCTGGCTCAGCTTTGACTCACTGAATGGCCTTGGGCATCACATAACCTCTGTCTCCAGTTCTCTGTCTGCATAATGCATTTGTCTATCTGCTGACTTTAGAGAGTCATGGGGCAAATAAATGAGCCACTTCACAGAATTTTTAGATTGCAGCACACTGGCTTGCTTTATAATCCCTGTGTGCTTTTATAACATATTTCCCGAATTTTAACATAAACTTGCCTTTTTCATGAGGCAACCGAACTGTTTAAATAGAAGGAAGAACTATGTAAAACTTCCAAATTAAGCCTCCTAGGATTAGAACCTTGAAGTAAAAGAACGGAACCATATCCATGTAACAAAGCTTATAGTCTCACGGCCCAAAACACCTTTATTTGGTGATGCTTTTCAAAAAGCTTTTCACTGTTCAGGGGAAATCGAAGAAAGAAGGAAGCTTAATTTCTCACCTTGCAAAGAAATAACAGATAACATGGTTAGTAATATCTGCACTGCAAAGTAGGGTCTGGGCGTACCAGATGGAAGAATCTGTCAACCAATCTCCATTAGTAAACTCGCACTGAAAAGAGCTGTATTGTTTTGGAATCCGAAACGGCTCTGAGTGCAAGACAGTCACATTCATTTGACTGCACCGGAGGACATAAATCCCCAGTGTAGCTGGGATGACTTGCCCAAAGGTAATCAAGGTATTTATATGCTTAGTTAATTTTTTTCTTGTTGTCCATTGAAACTATTCAAATTTTCTAGCCTTCTCTAGATCATAACTTCTCTGTTCCGAGTCTGACCCTTTCTGTCTTAGAGAGAGAAAGACTCCCTCCAGCGAAGGAAGCCCCTGAGGGGACTTTTAAGACACTGACATGCAATACTCAAATGTTCCTTTATTTAGAATGGGAGCATAAAGTAGATGCAAAAATAAATTAGAGTCATCTGAAATTAGTTTAAAATGCAAAGATGGACAAAGTAAGCACATTAATTATTAAAAGTTGAATAGTTCAACACTGATTATTGCATCAGTGAATGCCAGAATATAATCTCCCTGGTGTAGCTTTACAAAGTCCAGACATTAGGCTAACAGCCGATGCCCTGTTAGAAATGAGCATTTGAATCTTTCAAGGTGGTATTCATGGATGCTCACTCATCCATCGCTTTCTCTTTTTTTCTTATGACTTGATTTATTCTTTGCTTGGATTGGGGTCTAGATCAAAAATGAACAGAGAGTAATGTAAAGGAATATTTATAATCCTGGGATACACGAGACATACCTTGAACAGCATTGCCTTAACTAACTGAGCAGTGAGCTGTTCCCCAAAGTTAGGCCCTCTCAGCTATGGTAACCAGGAGCATGGACCTCCAGATAGCACAACTCCCAGAGAATGGTAAATACCATTCCATTTTTAACTATATCTCCACAGAACTGTGAGAAAAAAAGAATGTATTACCCAAATAGGGCTGCATGTAGACATGCATGAATGTGTAACAGCTGCCTGGTGTTGGAAGTACCTTGTCCGCTTCAGAAAAAAAAGAATTCAGAGCTCCAATCTAACTCGCAGCTTGTGTCCTCATGGAACTTGGCAACAGGACAAAGCAAAAAAATTCTAAAGCTGGTCTAATCACTCATAATGACATAATTATTACGACATAACTACAAATTCATGATATATCTAGTCTGACAATGCTATTTTAGGATGATAGTTCAAACAAAGATACAAAAAACCCAAGGTCTAATTCATTCCCAGTGTAAGGAGGCAGTATTCCCATTGATTTCAATGGGAGATTTACTTGTTCACCCCAGTTCTAATTTTGGGTCAGCATCTTTCCAATTTTTAGGATTGAGTTGCACCAGCCTAAAAACTAGTCAGTCTTACATCCAAAGCAAGCATCTCCAGGGAGTTGGGGAAAGGCGTATTTTCGTGTACGTATCTGCATTTAGACAGAATATTTAGATTTACTGTTATTGGAGTAACTTGCACATATAAAGAGAGAAGTTCTTTAAAAAAAAAACCACATTAAAAAGCCTCAGAGGCAGAGCAGCAAAAGCCTGTCAAAAATATCTGTGTGACTCTCTTATATCCAGGTAACCAGAAAGCAAGGCTCAAAAGTTGCCTAACGGCTGAGCAAAATAAAGTCTAACATAGAGTTTGATGGCAATGGCTCTGAATGTCAGATGGAAAAAGGTAGAAATCCTTAGCAAAAGAAGAAGGAAATACAATGGGAAATTTGGGTACATAGAGCCCCCCCACTATGATCCTGACTAGTAGACAGGTTTACCGCAGAGGAAACCTGCAGTCATGTTAAGCTGAGGAAAGAACAGGAGTCCCTGAAATACAGAATAATGAGGGAGAAAGAACAGGCAGAGCCTTAGAATAATGTAATCTGCTTGGGTTGTGTAAGCAACAATAATAAATTCAAACATTAAATCAAAATGAAATGTTTCTACTTTTTTGTTTTGTGGGAAATGGGATTTTGTTTTCATTGTGATGCAACCAAATGAGTTTCAAAACAGCAAAATTTCCTGAGGAAGGGAAATTTTGAGCTGCGCTACGCAAAATACTTTAGTCATGTTAGTGTGTGAACTGCAGTAAAACAGAAAAAGATACTCCACCCTACTGCAACTCAAACTGTCACAGCAACGAGGCTAGAGCATCAGGAGTAGCCCACAGCCAAACCAAAAGTATTGCAACAGAAAGTTCTTGATCCTGGAGAAAACACTTGTCCATAGGCTAGGCTATCTTTATAATTGCTGTGATGATAAAGCATATATTTAGACAGTTTACTGTATTATCTGAGGGATTTTGCCACAGAGTAGCTCTATGAAGGGAAAAATTAAGAGAGAACTGAGGCAGCCAAGCGGTCCATTATGTCTTCGCAGAAGACAAAACAGTGAATCATTTATGACCGGTTCGATCAGCAAACCCACTGGTTCTACAGCTTAGCTATAAATACATTCTTTTTATGTGGTTATTGATTTACTATCTAATGATGGCTGGTTAAAAGGTGAGGTTGCCCAAGATCTGTACCCATTACCATTAAAGGACAAGTGCCTAGGACTTGTGGATAGGTGCTGGTTATTGACTTTGATATATTGCATAAATATTGGGGCCATACGTCAATGACTCAGTCAGGTCAGGGCGTGTTGCTCAAAACCCTATACAAATGTCAAACAAGTGAAATCCCTAAATCAGCGTTTTATATATGAAAACATTTTAAAAATGACAAGTTTTATAACAGCACAGGACTCAGTCAGTAGTTTCTGAAGTGCTAGGTTACTTTCAGTAACGATCCCCTAAATTTTCATCCACTGTAACTATTGCTTTGCATCAAAAAGGAAAAAAAAAAATCGACTGGGCTCCTCCATCGCCTGCCCAGCACCGCAAGCTGCTGCCACTAGAGTGTGTCAAGGCATATCTGAGACTCAGGCTCCGCGCCCTCCCAGCCTTCAATTCCAGCCACTGCCACAGCATCGCACAGTCGAGCAGCCTGAACATACCATTCTTCTGATTCTTTACTTAACAGCTGGAACTTCTCTTAAAGGTTATACTATTGAGAAGAGGTCTTGCCCCATCACTCTGCTTACGCTGAATTTCGTCTGAATACTGAACAACACAGGCATCTAGAAACAGTCCAGCCAATTTTCAGATCCATTACACTGCGCCTGTGTTTTCAGTTCAATGTCAATGCAATATCCCTTCCAGGCTAAGACTCTTACTTTGATGCAGCACAGTAACCCTGTTATTTTGTATTGAAAAGTCAGCACATCCAGTCAATGTATGTAAATCTATCCCTCCCTGCTTCTCTCTCTGCTAGACATGTACAGCTGAACAGCTGCAGTAAAATTTGGGACACCCCCCCCCCCACATACCTATGCAAAAACCTG
>Ga0065711_1009029_pt1 | contig 11755 bp, 6 predicted proteins | sample Hoacrofraction12_FD_59098 | JGI IMG/M metagenome (GOLD analysis project Ga0065711, IMG submission 59098) | Hoatzin crop microbial communities from Cojedes, Venezuela - Epithelial fraction 12 v2 (version 2) | ecosystem: Host-associated > Birds > Digestive system > Esophagus > Crop | place... | reverse complement strand
GGTTTTTTTTTTTTTTTTTTTTTTAAGAGTATCCAAGACAATAAGTAGTTCTACTAACTTCAGCTAGGCTAGCCAGTTGGAATTATACATGTGCTTCAATATCTTGCCAGATCAGTAAAAGAAGGCTTAAGAAGGCTTACCATCCTGAATAATTTAAGACTATGTACTAAAAATTCATACCAAGTCAACTGGAGGCAGCCATTTTAGCTACAGCATGTTTGCATGTACATGCCTTTACCTGCTAATGCAGGTTTGCCAAAAGTTTTGGGGCCCAGCATTTTTTTGCATGTTTTGAGTCCCCTTTACTACATAGAAAAAAACCACATTCAGACTAATTTTTCTATGACATAGTTTACTTACTTTCTAAAATTAGTAGCTGTAATTGCTGAAGTCTTACAAGATTTTGCATACACTTTAACTCCATTTAACCGACAGTGGTTATCTAGAGCTTATTTTTGTTCTCTTAGGCCTCTTCAGTGGTCAGTTGGTATCTAATCCTAGGGTTAGGACCTGGAATTCACTCCCTGGCATACCTGGCTGCCATACGTAACTGTTTGGATGGCAGGTGTCATCTTAGATTGCTCTATTCTCTGTTGAAAGTACTTTTTGATCCACTGCTTGCATTTACTCATTTGGATGAAGGCCAACATGTTTCCTGAAGAACCAAAGACAGAAGTTAAGAGGAGATTGTAAAGCTCTGGAAACTGCTGAAAATACTGCCTGGAAAAATCTTTGAATATCGAGTGTGGGTCTTAGCAAGGACAAGATAACAATCTTCAACAACAGACAAGCTTCTGCAACAAAGAAGGTGGTTAATTTGTTCCCTGTGCCCGTGGCAGGCAGAAAAGAAATAGCAGACTTACACAGGCATACAAAAAAATCACCTCCTTTTTAACGGTGTGATTAATGAAGCTTCGGAACAGATTACCTAAAAAGTTGTAGATTTTCTGACATCAGAAATCTTCAAGAACAAATGAGAGAAGAATTGTCAGGAATTATGCAGGTACAGCACAGCCTGCCTTCACTATGATCTCATAAGGTCTACTCCTAGCCTATTTTTCAGTAAATACTCCTTTAATTTTTGCGGTATTTTTAGGTGAATGAAGAGTCTTAAGAAAATAAAATTGGCTGGCTTCCTGACCAAACACAGTGTGAGGTTTGTATCAAAATTCATATAACCTACAATTCAACAAGCTTTCAGCAAAATGTTTAAGCAAGTTCCTAGTGTTACACACACGTACTTGCATGAGACTTTGATGACTAAGAATTGATTTAGGCTTGTTTCCTACAGAGGCAATATTTCATAATTTGTTTTCTGGAAAAAACACTTAAACTCTAAAACTTTCAGAAAATCCCAACAAATGATGCAGTGTATTTTTGATTTCTCACAGTCTCTGCCTCCACATTGGAAAAGGAAATGAAAGTTGTAGCAAGCAAACTATAGTTTTTTCTTCATTCCTCCTACACATGCATTAAAGAGAGGGGTGTGTGTGGAAGGAACATAAACATGTTAACCTATTTACATTCCCTTTGCTCCATTTTCTCCATCTGAAAATCAAGCACAGTTCAAATGAAACATAAGAAGCTTTAGCCCAAACACAGAAGATCTCAAAAAGTGTCAGAGGTTATAACGAGAATGAGGGCAGAGTGAGTTTAAAAGGCCTTCCAGAGTGCATCAGTTACATTAACACCCACAAATTAATTACCTTACCTGCCCTGAACTTGAACTATGTACATCTGTTAAATCACTAGTGATCAAAATTTACTGATATATCATTATAAATTGTATGTGTCCTCTGAGCACATGTATCAGTAGTTTTAATCCATACCACTTAAGACAGAAAAGGTTGCACACTAATCTTCAGTTTTGTCACTACTTATGTATGAAGTTGAAACACTCCACTATTTGTTTACAGACAAAATGTTTTACCTAACTGCAAACACTATGTAAAAGTGACTGATCCAGCACATCTTTAACAACACATCTAATGTATGACCAGTTTTCATACACTTTTTATTTTCCTGTAGTGCCATTGGGTGTCAGAATTATTCCTTGCAACCACAACAGGTATGGAGCTTATCCAGGAAAACAAACTTGGACTGCGGTCCACAGAAAAGTTAAAATCTAGCAAAGAACTTTGGTGTTGACATGACCACCATAATAACTTACTACAAAAACAATGCACTGTCAAGTTCGTCTTGAGCTATTTTCTATGAAACTGAAGACTACATTATACCTATTGTACAGTATAAATCAACTAATTATGAGAGTAATTTTTTAAAATGTCAAAATAAATTAATTGCCTTTTTGCATTAATTTTTCCAGGTTCTTTTTAAAATAAAAAAGTTCATTTTGGACTATGAAAACCGAAATAGAAATCTCTGACACAGACTTCGCTTTTCAGCCTGCAGGCAAAACATAAAATTGCTGTTGAACTGGAATGGACCAGAAAATGAGTGATGGAATTTGTCTGTGAAACTTTTGCTAATAACAAGTATCTGTCCTGTGGCATGGATTGCAAGTAACAGCACATGACAAGGTATGCATGACAGTGTTACAGCAGCAGGATTCAGGAGCGTTTTGCAAAGTCTGAAGACAAATACTTCTGGTACCAAGATATTTAGATGTTACACCATTAAATAGCTCACTTCATTATATAGTATTGTCAGCATACTTTCTGTATGATGAATAAAATCTTTTCTGTATTCACTCAAGTGTAACTGATTGAACATCCTCTTTAATATTCATACTATTTGCCTCAAATATTCTGGCTGTTTGAACTTAAAATGATCAAATTATTTTTTTAAGTCATCGCAATATAACAAAACACCTTACTCTGGTGTTGCAGGAACAAATCTGTCAATTTTGCTTCCAGCTACAATACATCTGTTGAGAAATGCAAGCTTACAATTGAATTGAAAATAAGCCAGCGTAGTAATCCAAACATTTAAGTAGGCAGTTCCATTTCTAAGCAGAATACTCTCATCCCTTCTATCCTTGTTCACTGTTATTTGCCCCAGTGTTACAACTTTGTATTCCTTGTGCAAGATATAAAGAACTTGGTCCGTAATGTTCTAGCTTCATAAAAGACTGGGCTGAACGTAAGACGCCTCAAATATTATCCTGAAAAGTGAACTAAACATGAATTGTTTTAAAGTTCCAGAATTTAACAGATCCCCACACTTCTTGATTTGAATATGACACAAAGTCCTTCTTATATGGAAAAGTCAATGTATTTGTAATTAAAGAGAGATTGTTAGAGACTTTCAGTGATTTCCAGAGCACAGAGGATCAAGCCATTATAAAATTGCCATATCTAAAGTAAAGCCAGGATAGGGATGCTACTAAATGAGGGCTGTAATCCAAGGCTAGATATCCAAGTATGCTGGACCAATTTTAGGTTTTATTAAAAAGTAAGGAGCTAGCAGCTCCTGTTCTTGTAAGGAATCAAATTTCTTCCTCAGCAGGAAAAATGGCAGCCAGTTATAAGCTTGCAGTTACCCGTGCTACTGCATGCATGAGCCTGAGGTGTCACTACAGCTTATGAAACTTGCCAACCATTCATTTCTTGGTATCTTGAAGTATACTATGCAAATTCATAGCACAAATGTAAAAACACTCATCTGATGATCAGATATTGAGCAGTCTTCATTGCCCCTGGTTGCCCTCAAGCACTAAATATTACATGAACATTTTTTTTTAGTCTATAAATGAATCAGCTAAAATACAAGTACCATTACAGCTGTTATGGTCTGAAGACATCACAGCAAGCGGAAGATTAGTATCTTCGCATTAGTGAAACCAACACAGCTAGCAAAAACATACACACTAATCTTTGGGCACTGAAACCTTTTGTCCAACAACTTCTCCCCCAAGTGATATTGGCTGTTGTAATTAAAGATATTATTTGTGCACAAAAACCTTGACTTGGCTTTTCTGGAAATTAAACTAAGAAACTCTAATGCTGAACATGACCTAGTCACTCAGAGACAGGATAATGGCTCTGTTGGGGGGAAAAAAAACAAAACGAAAAGACACACAAAAAAAATCCAACACAAACACGAATCATCAGAAGACCACTGACTGCATTCTTAACTGTTCTCCACCCTGAACTCATCAGTAGTCCCAAATCACCAGCCCGTTTTACGGAAAGAAGTAGTTTTCTTTGAGCCATGACATCTTCTAGGGTCCTAAGTAGGAACTTGTGTTCTACGGTGTTAGAATCAGAAATCTTGTTAGAGAGTGAATCTTTTCCTTCAATTTTTTCCTAATGACTTATATAGCTGAGTTTTAAGGAGTATTACTGTGCAATCAGCAAATTCATCATTTTGCTCCTTTTTCCAGCACACAGTTTCAACAGAAATAACAGACACCATATTCCACCTACCACTGACTGCCACCAAGATTTCTGGAAGTCAAACAATGTATTTATGATTACTGTTCATCTTTGTCTGAGATGTGGCAGCCAGCTCCCATAGAACATATAAGAGCATCATGACTGATAGCTGTTTCTTGAACTGTTTAATCACAGTTGAAAAGTTTTCTTCAGCTTTGGCTTAATGTGATTTCAGTCTTGAGCCAGAAACATTGATCTTCAGGGGCTTACAAAGCCCGAGTAACCTTAGAAAACCTAGGCAGTTTGCCAAAGGCTTTTTTTTTTTTTAAAGGAACTTTTTTTTTTTTTAAATAAGGGACTTTGTTGAACTGCGGTGGAAGGTTAAACTACTCACACAGTTTTGATTCTCCCTACCCCTAATTTGCCTTGTACATCATGTCTTCTTGTCAAGAAATAAAGTAATTTCATAATAGGATGGATGGAACCATTTCAGCTATTACACAGCAATGATGGTATTGCTGGAAATCTGAAACAAATGTTAACCTCAATCCTTCTCAGCTTAAAATTAATGAGTATATTTAACTTGCTGAAAAGTCTTTATGTCACATGGTATCAATTTTCTTATGGCTTACTTAAAAAAAAAAATAAATAAAAATCCAAACCCATCTTTGTGCTTGCTGAGAATTGGGGTGCAGGAAGTGAACTGCTCATGCCAAGGGGCAAGACTCACAAATTTAACTCTAGTAAAAGAATGTCTTGTTTCCAAAAACACTAATGCACACAATATATGCCAGAAGCATGCTTCCATACATGCATTTTAATTTATGCATGCTTTGTGGCAGAAAAGGTCCATCATTCAAGAACCAACGGAAAGACAAAAAAATTCAACTTGTTGAAAATTAATGTTGGAAAGCCCTGGGCCACGTTGCACCATTTGTTTTTAAGATTAAAAACAGATGTCTCCTAAAGTTCGCTGAATGATAGATTCCTTCAGAGAACCCTCTAACTGAACATAGAGATTTGAAGTCCTATTGTGAGCCACAGAAGTTTTGTGAAGCAACTCTTAAGTGAGCAGATACATTAGNNAAAACCAACAGACTAATATGTAACAACATGTTATTTTTTTGTTTGTTTTGACAAGTGTTATTTTATTCCTGATTGCACTTTGAAATGCTCTCATGAATGTACGCTGGTGTGTTTGGAGGTGGGAGAAAGGCAGTGTTGAGGAGAGGTCTTTTGCTGGGTACCCCTGCTAAGGAATCTTTGTCAGGAGATATGAAGAATGGGCCCTGTTTTTCAAAATATGCAATTCCCAAATTAGCCAAACATTAATTCATGAGGGTCCTTTCCAGAGTATAAAGCTCAGCTAGTAAACTGCTAGATAGATTTAGGCTGAAATTTTCAATGTGCCAATTATTTCCTCATTAGTGAATAAATAAATATACCTGTTCTTGCTTAGAAATGTATGTACAGAAAGGGAACCTGACATGTCTCCCTTTAAAGCAAAGAATAAACCAAAAGATAAGGTCAGTAACACTTATTTTCATTTTATACCTCCTCTTCATATTTAGAAGGGCTGACTCCCATTTGCTCTTTCAGGTCTAATTATAACCTGTAGCAGAGCTGTAAACAGTTGCATTAGTGGACACTCACTTTTCTGTTTTTAAAGTGAGAAAAAACAGTAGCAGTAACATCATGCAGATTGCAACCATCATCATTTCCAGTGTAAACCGAGATGGGAACATACCCTACTAGCTTCTGCTGGTAGAAAAACACTAAAATGGATGCCCGCATTCTTGCCAGGATTTCAGTGGAACAGCAGTGGGTGGGATGCTTTCATGAACAAGCCCGCTGGCAACTTTAGGGAATGCCAGTGAAGGCAGTCACCCAGCTGTAGAGTGCAGCTCAACCTGGCCTTACCTGACATCCCAAATCTCCATCAGCCGTGCTTTGCATGCTAGTGATGCTCTTTCTTCCTCAATCTTACACCTTTTCACTTTACCTGCTAGCAGTGCACAGCAAAAAGTAACACGTGCTTCTTTTCTGGGCTGAGAGCCCGGCCGCTACATTAATATTTTCACCCTCTGTAACCAACCCCCTGTAAGGTCCTGTATGGCATACTTTCCAAATTGTTGCCAAATTTCAGGCCACATCGGTAAAAATTCCTTCAGAAAGGTTTTTATTTCTTTCTTCATTTCTTTATTTCATTTTTAGGTAGCATCTTTCTGTAAATATTCAGTACATGAGGGCATGCTTTGGCATTTTTTTCATCAAAGGGAGCATTTGCATTTATGTCAGCAAGAGGTCATAGGACAGCACATGGAACGTTTACTGTGAACTGTTAGCTCCAAGTGGTGGACATTAGAGGCAAACACATTTCTGCTAAGTTATTTAGGGGTCTAACTAGCTCTGGCTTTGATGGAGCTATGTGACATTCCCTAGTTCACATTAACCGCTTCTACGGTACTATTTCTAACACTACATTTCGTTCCACCCATTCACACTCTATTCCAGTTTGCAATGTTTCTGAAAGTGCTTGTCTTTCATTGACTAGGTATAGTACAGCAGAATAGTTGCTCTGCATTCCAGTTTCAACACTAATCAATACAAAGGCATGGATCAGCACCATATCCTCATGTGCAGGCTCTACGGAATTGGTTCTTCAAGCATGTGTCACAAAAAGCTTATGTCTCAGCCTGCTCTGCAGACAGGATGCAAAACTTCATGGAACATACTCAGATACTCTGGGGATGGGCTATACCTTGGACGGATTAAATAACATTGTCAGTATTTTAGACAGTATTTTGTATTACTGCAATACTTTCCTTTGATTACTCACTATAGAGGTCTTTCAGTTTTGTTTACTTGCTTAATATTGACAAATATAACTGAAGTATATTGTAAAGTCAGCACTTATTTATACTGTAATCGTCACTTTCCTACCTATTGCATAATCTGGTCACATTTTGGTATTTTTCTCCCAGTGCAGCATCCCATACGATTGCATTTGTATATTGTCAGGAATAATGTTAATAAATAATTTACAGCTTAGACTCTGAAAGCAATTATCTAAAGCAAATGTATTGTTTATACCAACAGAAAGCCTTATGGTAGTTATAGAAAATTAAATACAATATGTACAATAAGAATTGTGAGCTGTTCCTCACTCAATCCTAACATTATTTATATAAATAGCTATATTTCACAGCAGGGCAGCTTTCAACTATACAAGAAAAAAGAAACCCTGATTTTCCCCTGTTCCTTTAGGCTCATTTCTTCAGCTTTATCACAATGAAAACGCTTATAATTTTGGCATTTCAAAAATTAAAGCTATTAATGGAGAGAATCAGAGCAAGCAAGCACATAGAGCAATTGGATTAAAATATTCTCATTTAACAGTATATTGGAGAGGTGGGAGAAGGGAAGAAGTCATTTGTGAGAGAGGCTGTGCTACCATATAAACTGTCTCAAAGTGGTTTGAAGTTCTCTGACAAACGCAAAAAGCTGAGCATTCATGCTAATGAAAACCACTTAATCACTTGACAGTTATTAGACATGAAAATCTAGCTATATTATAGTCAGTTAATACTACTGGGTAAGCTAATAAATTCATAACATACACAAGCAATTTACCTGTTTATGTTTTATACTTGGGACCAAACTCAACCTTTGTTTACACCAGCCATCCCCACTGGGGTGGCAATCATTGCACAGGCATAAACAAGGAGAACATATATTATTTTCACTAGGAAAGTTTGTCAGAGGCAGACAAATTCTGTTCCAATCTACATATGTACCATCCCAGAGATATCAAACAAAAAGTTTAGCACATGGAGCAGACAACTTATGAGCAGCAGATAAAGTCTTTAAGTATCGCTGCTAACAAGGATCACGGTTTCAATAGGTAGCACTGGGACACAGAACTTAGGCAAATGCTGGACACCAAATTCTCCTGCTCAGGACTGTCCTGGGCTGACTAGGCACTGTCCTTCTTGACGTGAAAGCTCCTAGGATGCCATGCAGGTGCTTTGCTATGTGCCCAGCAGTCAGATGCAGAGACCAGGCAGAAAGGCACTTAAATCCCCAAAGGGCCTGTGCTACTCATTGTGCACAGAACACATCTAAAACACATATCAGCATGATCACATTAATCTTGTGAAGGGCTAGGTCATCACATAGAGAATGGATGAGGAGTGAGAAAATTCACCCCAAAAGTTTGAGATGCAAAGCCAGTGTTGCCCTTAGTCCAAGGGAGTTCCAACCCACTTTCAGTTCTATTCTCTCTGGCCGTCCTACACTCAGTCCAGTTTGTAGCTGATATTGCCTCCCATCACATCTGCTATCAGAGACTGTTATTTACTTTGACAAGTAGAAGACTATTCTTTAAAAGAAACCCAACCAGAGAAATGAGTAGAAGTAGTAAGATATCACCACCCATGCCTTTTTTTTTTTTTTGGATGAGAATAAACAGAAGTCTTGCTTTTGCCACACAGTTCAGGATACATTTCATGCAGACTGTCCACTCATGCTAAAACTATTAGGCCACCTGCCTTAATCAGAAAGCCCACAGGGAAAGACCGCTGCATTAAATATATAAATTATCTACTCCTGCAATTTTCAGTTTGCAATTTTCCACATAGTATTATTCTAATTTCAACATAATGGCAAAAATAAAGGCAGCGTAAATCAAGTCTTCCTAGATAGAGAGAGCGACCAAAAACCATATATGTAGAGGGATGTTTGTCTTAAGACTTGCAAAATGAATAAGCAATACACACCAACTGTTCAAACAAAGCAAAAAATCCCAAGCAAACCTATTCTGTATTTCAGACTGCAGTATATCCTGCAGGACACGATGCATAACGTATGCCTATCTCAGCACTTTGATAACTCTGTTCATGTATCTTGGTCTCACTGGAGTGGAAACTTTGGAGATCAGGCTTTATTTTTCTTTTCAGCTGGCTTTTCATTGTTGGCACTTTTTTTAGTGATATAGCTATGGAATATTTATCCTTCGTTCAATATCATCAGTAGATATATTAAAAGGACAAATGAGGATCGTGCCAGCAGCCTATTTAAATAGAACAAAACCTGAATTTAAAAGAAATAATAGCCTTTGAAAGTAACATTTCCAGATGGTTAGCATAACTACAAGAGGAAAAGATCTGTCAACCCCAGTAAGAAGCAAAGAACGCTCTCCCACTGAACACATAAAAACTTCAACTGCCAAGAGATCGTTTTTCCTTTGTCTTGCTGTGTAGGTATTCATGATACTTTTGTATTTTTCTCTTTCACAAGAAAAACAAGAATTTATTATGACTCTATTGGCCTGTTTTCTTTCTTGCTATGTATCTGTACTGAACTAAGCTGTGAAGATAAACTGTATGCAGGCGACATCTTTTTAAAGTGGGTATAAAATATTGTTAGCAAAACATTTTTAAGAGCCAGTTTGGCTTATCCTATGTGAATATCCATTCCTACAGGCAGTCTAGACCAAGACAACACAAGGTAGATATCCTTTAAACCAAGGTGGCAAGTTGTGCTGTGACACCTGACAGAGGCTTATCACCAGTGTTCACAAAATTCTACATTCGTCAAAGCAGCATGCTCATGTCTTCTCTCACTGCACTTTTACTGGAGCCAATGCTGCAAAGTTGGTTATGTTTTCTTTCAAACCCCATCTCGTAGCTTCCATTAGGGACAATTAACATGGCAAGGGCCAAGCTGCGGTGTTTCAGCCTGACACGGTAAGATGCTGTATATCACAGTATTTTTCTTATTCTGACATTATTCTGTGTTCCGACACATATATTTGTCTTGGACATCTGCTGTTTCTCATTCCTTCCTAATCCTAAGGGCAAGAACATACTTCCATGTGTCTAATACACATTGTCTCTAGGCCTTATCACAATATAAACAATGGGTGAGTGCAGCAAACGCTGCTGAAATTAATAAATGTTCATATAACTCAAAGCTCTCGCTGTTAATGTATCACTTCCATCTAACTGGGCCCCTGAAAATACTTTTTACTAAGAAAAGCAAATGAGCATTTAGAGCGTAGGGATCTAGTTGGTCTTTTAAACCCATGTTTTACTTTTGGGGTAAACAACCTATCGTCCTTTTGCTAGAAATGCTAATATTTTCTTGAGGGATATCATGAATGCAGCTGACCCATTCATGATTTCAAAGACAACTGTAACTTTAATAAAACTTTAATAAAATAAAAGCTTTTCTGCAAATCATTCCCCCTACACTACTAAACAAGTGTAGCCATTTAAAGATGGCTGTTAGAAGCCTCTGAGTTCAAAACAAGGTATAAAAATGACTAAAACCTGCAATGTGGGGAGTCCAAGTTGTATTTTAACCTGTTTTTCCAGGTTATCTGTGGTAGTTAGACATCTAAGTGGCCATCAGTAACCTGATAACCTACTTGTAAATAGGTACACATGCAAATTTAGGATAATACACAGTTGTGCGAACTCAAACTTTCAGAAGTCTGTCCCTTAACCTGCTTTATTGTAGCAAATAAAATGATAAAATGGTAACACTGCATTTGTGCGACAGAGCACTACTAGTAATTCTCATTGGTTACCTTATGAGTTAAGGCTACAATCTTACTAGAAATTCTGCCTGGAAAAACTGCTGTTCCACAATACAGTTGTTTGCTACTGTCAACATTTTCTTCTCTCGGAGCTGAGAAGTGAATCCCCATTAGTATTGTTAGGACTTTAAAAACCATTTTCCTTTCAAGCGTTTGGCTATAAACTTCTCAGGGAAATCAATCGACCTTCCACAGTGGGCAGTCAAAATGAGTTGAGGGCTAGCAAAAATAAATGCTTCAATATTATACTTTAACTAGGAGTCAATTGTATTCTGTTTAATGTCCGTAAAATACAAGGAGGAATAACTCCACTCCTCCTCATATTTTGTCCCTTACACAAAGGGGTGCTCTGCCAGTTCCCTCTTAGGGGCAGCAGTACTTACATCTGCGAGTCACCCACAGACTTTCCCATTTTGGTTCTTGTTTAGAAGAATTCTTGAAGTTATAAGGCGCTTACAGGAATCAAGTTTTATGCAAGTTTAAGTTCTACTTGCACTGGTTAGTAGCTCTGTTTTGTGCTATCTATAGCCTATTAATCCAGGCAAACACAAAGGGAAGCCTAGGTATTCAACTTTAGGAATTATCTTCTAAGCACTGAGCCAAAAAATGATGGCCCTAATTTTCTTGATGCCAAAGAATCTCACAGAAGTCTATTGCTAGCATAAGACAAAGAGTACACCAAGATTTTTCCAGGTATTGGCACATAGGTGGGAAAAAGAACCCTCTTGTTCCCCAAACACATAATTTCATACAGCAAGCAACAATACAAGCTGCTTTCTCAGGCCTAGAGAAAGGGGGGGGGGGGAAGCAAAACCCA
>Ga0065711_1048544_pt1 | contig 11756 bp, 3 predicted proteins | sample Hoacrofraction12_FD_59098 | JGI IMG/M metagenome (GOLD analysis project Ga0065711, IMG submission 59098) | Hoatzin crop microbial communities from Cojedes, Venezuela - Epithelial fraction 12 v2 (version 2) | ecosystem: Host-associated > Birds > Digestive system > Esophagus > Crop | place... | reverse complement strand
TGGAATACCGGGCTCTGTTTGGCCAGGTGGGGTCAGCCCCCACCCCCCCCCCGGCTGTGCCCCTTCCGGGATTCCGGTGAAAATTAACCCTGTCCTGACCAAACCCAGGACACCTCGTTACTCAGAATTATATATTAGAAAAGATGGAAGAGACTCTGTTTGTATGTTTGTTTTAGTGCTCCTGATACCTTCAGGGTTTTATTCATTTGTTTTGCTTAGTGTGTGCTTATACGGTATGTGAGGAAATCTGAGCTTCTCTGCAAAGTTAGTACAGGTAGGGTTACTATCATGTTACAGAAAAAGAAAATGGTGGTGCTATATTTTTTTAGGCTATTCTATGATCATTAATACCTTGGGCTGGGTCTTCTGCAGGGTAAATACAGGGATCTAGTTTTGGAGAGAAGATATGAATGTAGACCATTTTACATAGTGGATCAAAGTTACCTACCCAAGTAACTTGAATGTATGGTTCTGCCACCTATCTATGTATTCAAGCGGCTGGTGCTATTTAGTGTCTGGCCTATGGATTTGTAGGTACCTAAGGGACTCTTTGAAAGTTGGAAGTAAGCCTATAAGGTACAAACTTTGAAAGTCTTATCTGGATCTGTGGCTCAGAAGCAGCACCCTACTCCTAATCCTCTTTCCAGAAGAAGTTCTAGAAGGTGACAATAAATTATTCTGTGTGATTATGGGTTCCATTTTAAAAGTATGGTGAGATTCTCAGGGAGTGAGCGCTTTCTTTAAGTGTTTAATAATGCAGCAAACTATTTTTACCTCTCTCCTAAGGCTATTTTGTTTTTCTCTTTGTTTTAAAGCACTATATGTTAAACATTTGGTCCAGTTTCCATTTATTTCAATCCTTTTTTTTTCTTCTTGCTCAAACCTAAGCTTGAGGATAAAAGATTTCAGTCAATTATATGAAATCTCGCAGTATCACATACACAAACCCCCTTACATTTGCTACAGTAGGTGACCAACTTGTAGCTTCTCTCACTGTTGCATTGTGATGATTTTGTGGTATTTAATGCTGACATTTTAGCACTTTCACATTTAATTCTGCCCCTGCCCCTCTCAGTCTCCTTGTTGCTTAAAATATTGTGGCTAAATTTACACTAGAGATGTAACATCTCTGTATTAAGACCATTGACAACAAGGCATCAAGTTTCAGACTGCTTCCCAGTTTCTACTGAGAAATGTATTCATATTCATGCATCTGTGCAGAGTCCCATGCACTTACTGTACTTGTTCAGTTGTTACTGTGCTCACTGCCAGTTTCTTAGAACTTTTAAAGTAATTACTTTTTGCAGTATCAAGGGATATCCAACATCCAGGGGGCATGTTGCTCAACTCAGTCATTGTCTAGGTGCATTGACACCCATTTTAAAGACTCTTGACTCTATTTTGTGTGACTGGCCCCATGATTGAGATCACATAATTACAATAATTAAGAAGCTCACCTCAATACATTATCAAAGCAACCCCCCCAAACCTAAGTCCATATGGTTTGAAATAGCTAATGAGTCAGTTAATGTGCTATGTCCAGGAGTAATGGACACTCAATATGGATGGCATGAAGACATAATTTACTAACTTCTTGACTGATTAGGGTTTTCCACATAGACAGTTCTTGTATTTTGCATCTCACAATAAGTTCAAAGTATTACAGGCTGTTACGTGTTGAACAAAACAGAAGAAAAAGCTGAGACTTTTAAAAGGCAGGCAAGAATTTAGTCATCTTCTTAAAGAAAGCACAAAAAATTGGAGATCTTGGAACTTTCACCTTAAATGTAATACTGCAAACAAATTATTTGAAAAGCTCTGTTAAAGTACAGGAGATGACAATGGCAAAAGGTGACATTTGTTTTAGTGCAAAGTAGCCTGAATAAATGACTAACTCCCACACCATCCTTTGACCAGAAAAGAATTTGCTTCTATACAGGCTGCTTTCACCTCTGTAATTTGCCTACCCAGTCTCCCTTTAACACTTCCCTTGCTACTGATACCATGGAAATGTGTAATTAGTTCTATATCCTGAAATAACCAAAATAGGGGATTAATACAGCAAGGTCAAAGCTGGCAACAAAAGCACCAAAAGCCCTGAAATGGGGAAAAAGTGGTGTCTATTTTTTGAATGAGCTACAGAATTGGTCTGTTCAGTCAGGGTCAGGATGCCTCTGCCCAAGCCTGTTCCTGCTCTCGCATTGTTTTCATGGTTGTTGGGATGAGGTGTTACTCCCAGTTCCTATCTATAGCTGAAGAGACAGTCAGACCCTGAGTGTGTTCCTTACCTCCTGTATGTCAGAGGTTTTATTGCTCATACCTTTAGAAAGTAATGATCTTTGAGCACTGAAGAAAAAGTCTTTTCTTAGCCATGTTTATTTACTTTCAGAAATGTGCAAAGAGATAATGCAAGTATATTGTTGTTGTGGGAATGGATTGTATATGCAGGGAAAGCAGAATGTCTAGTGGTTAGAGTAGAGAAGGGAATCAAGAATGATCTTCCTTATGGGATTAATGCCAGTAATCCTAATCCTGGCTCTGCTACTGACTGACCTTATACAAGTAATTTCATCTCTTTTTCGTTTTACCCATCTGAAGCAGTCCAGATGGCTTGTTTTAAGGCACTGAGATTCTCGGGTGAGAGTAACTGTGTATTTATCATTGCCATGCCTATTACCTGATGGTGAGCATTAGCCCTTCCTTATCATGGGACATGTGATTCATTAGAACTGGTTTCCCATCCAGGCAGCTTGTCATTGTTTCAAGCATTTTTTACTCGAGCTTCTCCCCTCCACATGCAAACACATATGAAACACATTTGCATGAAGTTAAAGTTAGCACAGCCTTGCAAAGAAAGGAAGTACTTTTGCCTCCACTGGTATTCTCGTGCATTTTATCCTAGGCATAAAAGTAAAGATACGCTGGTCTGGAAAGAAAGAGGAAGGTTGCTAAGCTTCCATAGTGGTTATTACTTAGACACTAGGTCTTTTCCAAGGATGTCTAGGAATGGAAATGAAGAAATTATAGGAATATTAGCAGTAACACACCAGGAAGCAGTGGCTTTTTTTTTTTATACAGTATAACATACGAAAAGGTTTAGAGAAACAAAGAGGATGTGGCAAAGCTTTCAGGGAGAAGGTGCAAATACTCATTTAAATCTTTCCACTTCTGAAATTATTCACATAAAGTTGTTTGAGAAGGGAAACTCATCTGCCATAGCCTTCATTATTCATACATCAATGCTAATTTTTATATATAAACTTAATTATGATGATAGAATGTATTAAATATGACTCATTTTACTGTGAGATTGATTTATTTTTTCCTGATCTCAGAACAAATATTGATCTTCATGATCTTTAAATGTAGTGCAAAGGTTGTTATATTAATAGCACATTAATAGAAAGTAGCCCTGACCATGCAATATTGATGTATTTGCATTGTTTTTTCTCAGCTCCCATCCAGAAGGAAAGAGGCAGGGTTCCGATGCCAGCTTTCTCAGGAGAAATCTGGAAGATGTTGATTTTGATGATGGTTCAGACTACTTGCAATTTGTTGTTGTGCTTTGTTTTTTTGTTTTTATGGGTTTTTTTTTGGGTGGGGGGTTTAAAATTAAAAACAGCGGTGAAGTGGCAAATAGATTGAATAATACATCTAATAAGATAGAGATGTGTCACTTTTCCAGCATGCCCAGGAAAGCAAGGCGTCGTCCTTACCTGCTAGTGCTTCACTACCCATTGTCGTGCAGTCAATTCCATGAGCAGAACCATAATTGTGAAAAGAGGCTGACGATTTTGGGTTCCGATTTCTTCAGTAATCATGCTAGTCATTTCCTTAGCTGATTTTTGAAAGCAGTTACCTTATGCAATTGAGGCTTTGCCTTGCTTGTGTGACTTCCCCCTCCAACCCCCCCACCCACCCTTTTTTGCGTTTATAGTGACTCTTGAAAATTCAAGCTTAGAACTACTGTTCTAATTGTTGGCTGAACCAAGACAGATCTGTTGTTTTAAAATATTCCTCATAGAGTAATTATATATGACTTCTCTATAAAGTCTGCTCTATAAAGAGCAAGGATAAGAGAGCGTGCATTGAAATAACCTTTAAATAATACTGTATGATTTCTAGAGGTCCTGAGAAAACAGTGCCCACTTAGATAGAGGAGGAATACTTGTATGCCTTTTGTAAATGCTGTTTTGTGAGCAGTCTTTCTGTTTAATACATGGTTTGAGTATTTTGTGTCAGGAGACGTAAGTCAAGAGGGAAGATGACAACTTCCATTCCATAGTTTACAGACAGCAAGGAAAATAAATGTGTCTGGTATGACATATTGCCATACAGAAAATACTTACAATTAAGAAAGGATACTGATATGAGCAACTTAAAACCTAGTAGCTTGACTTTTCCAGTTTGCAGTTGTAGAACTCATTTTGAAAGAAAGAATAATAACAGTCCATGATGATAAATGGAAAATGGAATAAAATGCATATTGCTTTACATCATGCCAAACTAACTTGGTATCTATCTTTGCAAAGATAACTGGTTTGCTAGACAAAAGAAGTGTGATAGAACAAATTAATTTGGACTTCATAGCATTTAATGCAGAATCACATGTGAAATTATTAAGTAAGCTGGAGAGCACGTGAGTAAGTGCAAGAAGTGTGAAACAGTGGAGAAATGGGCAAGGAGTAATAAACTGAAAGGGGAAATTCCGAATAACAAAGAGGTTGCTGTTTTCCTAAGGGTCTACCTCGGGACCTGTTCAATTCAGTATTACTAATTTTATGAGCAACAACAACAAAATAGCAATGTCCTTATACAATTTGCTGGTGAATATAAAGTTGTGAGGCACTGGAGTATTAGTGTAAGAGAAACAGAACAGAATTTCATAATACAAAATTTGAGACTATACGTTTTGAGACTGCTAGTTTGAAGGAAAAAGAGGAGAATCACAAAATGACCATGGGCTGCTAATATGACTTAAGAAGTCTGAAGAAAAGTCAGGCCTGGTGCTAGGTTGTACCTGATCAAGTAGTTTTATAATGAAATTCAGAATACATATTTGCTAGTCTTTCAATGAGAATTCATCTTTACTGTCCTGTATATTCTTTAAGTGTTAAGTCATAAAAGTTATATCTAAAATGATACAGGCAGAGGGCAATGATCGTATTTTCTGCAGTGGAAAGCAGAGCTATATCGTAACTGTGAATTGAGTTGGAAGAGGACCTCTGCTGCTGGAAATCAGTTCTTGTAAGAAACAGATTTGAAAAGAAGTTGTGAAGAAACTTATTTCCAGTGGTAGAGTAAGCAAAATTACATAGTTTTTTAGATGTTAGGTGTGTTGAGGGGAAGGAACACGCAGAAACTCCTTTGCATTAACAGTAAGTGGTAAGGAATTAATTAACTTGATAGATGAATTAGGAGCTGGAGGGGGGACAGAAAGGGGCTGTTTGTTTTGTACCTTGAGAAATAACATCAGAAATACCATGAAAGGTAATAGTGAGGCCGAGGGTAATATGTGAATTATTTTGGGATATGCAGGACTAGATTTTGGAATCAGCCTATCCTTCTATTTCTCTGCTTTTTCATGATGGGAAGACCTATTACTTGGGTATACTTTCATTCCTTGCACAGGAAAAAAGGTAAGAACTGCAGAATTTTGAGCTAGTTTTGTTTTTCCACATGGGATTTTCTAGAAAAAGAAGATATTTCAGTCTATTTAAGCACCATTATTAGTTTGGTGTTTCAAAGTCAAGCGATACAATAATGGTTATGCACTATTCACGTACATTAAGACAAAGGCATTTAAGTAGTATTTCAGTAACATCCTTGGCTCAGTTTGTCCCAGAAGTTTTCAAGGGAAAATCAGACCTGTTTACTTGTTGACTTAATATTTTTATGAAAAAGTAACTTTTTTTTGCATTTTTATGTGATTTTGAAAATTAGTAACTACATTTATATACTAGGGATATCAACAGAAACAGTTCATGTAAATTAGTGTGCATATGGTGCTGTTAATTTGTTTGCATGTCTGTCTGCTCTTTGCTGATCTACTTCTGTGTGTGATATTTTATTGGAGCACATACAATGTGAAGAAGCTGATTGCCTGCTGTGGTGTTTATCCTATATAAACTCTACATTAAATGACAAATTTTAGACCCATCAGAGACTGAAGACTAAGTCCATCCATTGAATTTCTATTTGTATTATTATTTTCTAATGAATTCTGTACTACAGCAGGTGTCAAATCATATCTGTTGTTTTGCAATCGAGTATGAATATAAGATGTATTGCTATTGCAAATGAATCTAATATGAATCTAATGAGCAGTAATGAGCAACTGTTTTGTCATTATTGAGGCAACCACTGTGATGCTAATAAACTCTCATTTCTGCTCTTTAGAATAAAGCACTGACCAGGATTTATAACATGGCCTTAATGTCCCAAAAGCCTGAGGCAAAGGAGAAAAGTGGAACCCCTAAACTGAGCATAATTTAGTCATTTTCTGCGTGGCAGGCCTCTTATTTTCTCTTACCAGGCTAAACCTGGTTTAAGTCTTTCAAGCTGTCTTACACTGCAAAGGAAAAAGATGAAGCATGAGTGTCTATTAAAGGAACATAAAGTTAAGAAGATGGGCATTCTGCCTTAATTTGCTTTAATCTAAGTACACTAATTCCATACTTCTAGGCTTTTGCTTACTGTACTTTTGCAATAAGAAAGGCAACTACATGCAACTGTTTTAAAAACATCACTTTAAAAGTAACGGGCCATTAAATCAATATAGAACTATAATATATTTGGGGGGAAATATCACAACTGTCTCTTGACTGAAACTTATTTTTTAAATTTTTTTTATTTTTGTTGTCTGGGGATCATAAGACTGCTGAATAAACAAAAATACCTTTGACACAATAACATCAATAGCTTACTATATAACTGGTACGTAAACGACTTCTGACTCCTGTGTGGCTCTGCCTTTTCCAGGTATAAATAATACATAGAATGATACATAAAGCTGTGTAAAAGGGACAGCTGGGTACATGGTACTTACAAGAGGAGCACAGGAAAACCAGTCAGCACTGCTTTTCTAAAAGCTAAGTTCTGTACTTCCATCAAAAAATAATGCTGCTGTGTATAGTCTTCATGGACTCATCTCTGTGCAATAAAGCTAGATGCACTGTAGAGATTCATTTCAGTATTTCATTTGGAGCTTTGAACTATTCTGTGTAGGTTACAGCTGTTTCTTTTACTACAGTACACTTCATACTTGCTTTAACTGCTGAATGGAGACCATATTGCCAATATTTAAGGTATCATACAGACACAGCAGTGAAACTGAATTCATGAGCAAGTCACACGGTGGGCACTAGGGCAAATTACATCAGTCATCTCTCGAAGTTGCAAATATGGCATCAAAGGTTGTATGAAAGCCATAAACTCTTCCTTCTATGTTGGGGCGTTAAAAGGACTTTTGGCCCACTGAGCAGGAGCTTGCAATCGTTCTCATTTGCTGACATTTCAATTCCATCTTAATGCCTAAGAAGGGAGGGGAGAAGGAAGTCAGGATGCCACCAGCTGTCTATCAGTTGCTCTGCCAATGCTGTGTTGTTAACTGGGTAGGCTGTTACATTCAGCTTCTCTTACCATCATCAGTGATACATGGATTGTATAAGTGGATCATACTTACTCACCGTTTAGGTGTATCACGGGGTTAGTTTTTAGTAACGCTTGATATGTGGAGTTGAAAAAGTCAACTCAGCTTAACAGCATCAGTATCCTAGAACACACCAAGAAGTAGCGTTTTAGATACATTCACATTCACTCCAAAATTTGCATTTACATAGCTTCATTCACTCCAAAAGGTGTCAGCTCTCATACTCTCCAACTGTTTTGTAACACAAACCAAGGCATGACAAGGGGACACAATCAGGAGCTTTGCTTTAAAAGTATAACCCTGATCTGCAATAAAACACTAGTGGATGTGTATCCATAGTTCAGAAGAAAAGGTGAAGCAAGAACAGGTCCAGGTCTCAAGCATTACTATTAAACCACCATTTTTAGACAGGAGAGTCAGCAAGTTGCACATGGTGATAAAAGGACTTTGGTTATAGAAAGTTTTTTGTATGAAATACCTGATTTCTCTTTGTGCATTACAGTGTAATGTACTGTATTAATTTCTTTATTGGGTATTTGATTCCTTAGGTGATACATAAGTTCTTGTGATGTACCACATCTAATGAAGGCTTTTAGGTTGCTCATGGAATTAATTGTATCACACATAAAAAATACAATTTTAACATGTAAATTAATATGCATAAAAGTTCAAGACTACTTATATTTCATTTTGGTAACTATAATTTCACAAAATCATAGCACTTAGGCCAAAAAAGGACCTCTTGAGGTCATCTGATCCAATTCCAGTGCACAAAGCAGAATCAACTCTGAAGTTGTATCAATCTTCAAAGTTAAATCAAATTGCTCAGGGCCGGAGCTTCCCTGTCATTTGAAAGCTTTAATAGTTTGTTATTGAATGTCTGGCAGTTTTAATACAATTTACATTTTTTCTGATTGCTTTCATCTGCACTAATAACAGGCGTATATTACAGTGGCATCCACAGGCCTTTGGTAGGACTGGACCTTTCCCATAGCAAACGTGGTAGAAACAGAGAAGTGGAAGTGGCTGTTCTCTGCAATGTAGCTTATAACCACAAGGTAAATATGTTTTCTGGTAGTAGAAGCCATCTTACTTTTGCTTTGTTTGTACAGGACCTTATAGACAATGTCTGGATTCACAACTCAGGCTCATCTGTGTGGGTTATCTGAACAGTGAGAACACATGGGGTAAATTGTCCTGTTCCCAAATTAATCTATCACAGTGGAACACATTCAGCATTTTATCCGACCAAGGTCAACAGGCCTTTATTGGCTACCTATAAGAAAAATATGCATAAGTACTCCTTCAAGTCTATACATGGTAACCTAGCAGTGCATATATTATTATACATATTGTATACATCAGCTTGAAGTATTTTGTGGTTTAATTAATGTGAATATCATCTACATTTCAGTAGTGGTCCATAGCTCTTTGTGCTGAGATACTTATAGCCTCCAAAAATACCATTTAACCTACTTCTGTGATGTCTGTGTTTCAGCATCATTGGGGAAGATGGGTTCAAGATGCTGAAAGTTATAAATTTGTTGGAGAAACAATGACCTGGAGAGAGCTAATGAATGGATTACAGAATTTTATGCTAGAGGCAGTAAGTGTTGAGTCTCTGTTCATCAGACAGTCTGTTTTCCTGTGTGTGCTTATAAATTTTGCTCACATTGAAAGGCAAAGCAGCTATTAACTCTGAAACTACCTTGTCATGGAATTGCTGAGTAGTAGAAAACTGAGCTGAATGCTTCCTTAGACACTGTCACATGTTTGCTGGGTCAGTTTCATTTTGCAGTAAGGAGTCGTGGAGTGGCCATTCTCATGCTCTCTGGCCACAGTTCTGGAAGCTCTGGACAATTCTTTGACGCCTCCCAGACCTTCTGCAGTGCTGAAACAGAGCAGAGTTGTTGCATGCATGAGGTTCCAGAGGCCCTAGGGGAACCTGAGCAACTGAGTACTCAAAAGAGATGATTCTGCCGTTAGATTCCAAGTGGCAGAAACATTTCTGAAGATTAGATGAGAATGGAGAAAAAGTTGGCAGAAAGGGAGCAAAGGAGAGATCGTAGTTTTTACAGCATTATGCAAAAGTCACAAGAGGCTGACATGGATTCATCACTCATATGTAGATTACAATAATCTCTCTTTGGACGAGGCATGAGATAAAGAGAACAGATGTTCAAGGCTTTGTGTGGTCCACCTTGCAGCCCATGTTCTGGAGTGGCCTGTGGGTGGAGTGACTTGGGTAGGAAGGAGATTGCTACTGAAATATGGGGCAGACAGGTTTGGGAAGCAGGTATTGTTTAGACCGTCTTTGAATTCTTTAGCTATGCAGGGAACTTTCCAGCAACACTACCAATGGTGCACAGACTTTGTCATGCTGAGTGTACTGTTTGCAAACTGTGTCAAGCCCCACTTTGAAAATTGCACCAAAAGGATAAAAGCAACTCCAGAATAAAGTCCTGTAACTGAAATAACTAGAAATTGAACTGACTACAATTTTTCTGCTTGTATAAGATAAAACTGCCTTACTACCTTGTGTAAGTGTCTGTCACTGACATTGTTATTATATCACTACAGCGACCTACCGTAGTTGAGTGGTTCATCATATTGAGGCTTTTTGGAAAGTAGATTGTCTTGGGAAGGCATATGATGAAATCCCTTAAGGATATAAATATCACTTGCAGGAATCCAGAGGCATGTCTTTAGGAAAAGAAAAAACATTTCCTTCTAAGAATCCTGTTCTTCACATGCTACTAAGTTTTACATAAATAATGAAACAGCGGTTTAGAATAACCATGGAAGGAATGTACTAACTTTGTTTACACACACACCTAACTCTGGACAGTCTCTAGAAACATCCTTCCCTTTGCTTAGGGCTCTCTTCTCTGTTTTGCTGCCTCCTCTGACTAAATGTCAACAACAAAATAATAAAGGGGTCATTAAGCTCTAATAATCTATCCCAGTCCATCCCCTTGTTCACATAGAATAGAATCATACAATAGAATCACGAATCATTTAGGCTGGAAAAGATACTAAGATCAAGTCGAGCCTTAAACCTAAGGCTACAAATTCCACCACTACACCATGTCCCTAAGCACCATATCTACACGTCTTTTAAATACCTCCAGGGATGGTGACTCAACCACTTCCCATACAGCCAGGCACATGCAGTCCCGGAGGTTCCTGCAGAACATCAATGATAACTTTCTGGTGCAAGTGGTGGAGGAACCAACAAGAAGAGGCGCTCTGCTGGACCTTGTGCTAATGAACAAGGAGGGACTGGTTGAGGATGTGAAGGTTGGAGGCAGACTCAGCTGCAGCGAGCATGAAATGGTGGAGTTCAGGATCCTGTGTGGAGGAAGCAGGGCAATAAGTAGGATCAAAATCTTGGACTTCAAGGGAGCTAACTTTGGCCTCTTCAAGGAGCTACTGGGAGGAATCCCATGGGTCAGGGCTCCAGAAGGTAGGAGGATCCAAGAGTGCTGGTCGCTGTTTAAACATCACTTCCTCCATGCTCAGGATCGGTGCATCCCCCTGAGCAAGGAATCTAGAAAAGGAGGCAGGAGACCCGCATACATGAGCAAGGAGCTTCTAGTGGAGCTCAGGTGGAAGAGAAAGGTCCATGGAATGTGGAAGGAGGGACAGGCCACTTGGGAAGACTACAGGAACATTGTTAGAGCATGCAGGGATGCAACAAGGAAGTCTAAGATCTACATGGAATTAAATCTGGCAAGGGAAGTCAAAGACAACAAGAAGAAGTTCTTCAACTACATCAGCAGCAAACGGAAGACTAGGGATAATGTGGGGCCGCTGCTGAACAAGGTGTGTGTCCTGGTGATGGAGGATGCAGAGAAGGCGGAGTTATTGAATGCCTTCTTTGCCTCAGTCTTCACTGCTAAGGCAGGGCCTCAGGAATCCCAGGCCCTGGAGGTAAGAGAGGAAGCCTGCAGAAAGGATGACCTTCCCTTGGCCGAGGAGGACTGTGTGAGAGATCACTTAAGTAATCTGGATGCCCACAAATCCATGGGTCCCGATGGAATGCACCCATGAGTGCTGAGGGAGCTGGCAGATGTCATTGCTGAGCTGTTGGGGTTGATGTAGC
>Ga0065711_1048543_pt1 | contig 11756 bp, 8 predicted proteins | sample Hoacrofraction12_FD_59098 | JGI IMG/M metagenome (GOLD analysis project Ga0065711, IMG submission 59098) | Hoatzin crop microbial communities from Cojedes, Venezuela - Epithelial fraction 12 v2 (version 2) | ecosystem: Host-associated > Birds > Digestive system > Esophagus > Crop | place... | reverse complement strand
TTTTTTTTTTTTTTTTTTTTTTTTTTTTTATATTGTACTAATGGCAATGGGATGAGTGAAAGCCACAAGCCAACACACTGGTTTAATTTGGGCAAGTTGTTGCTTTCAGGATTTCCAGGTCTTTTGGCTCAGTCTCTCCCCCTTCTCCTTTTTCTTTCTACAGGGGAATAAGACACTTAAAACACTGGAAATGAACCCATGCACCCCTAATAGTGTTGAAGTGGTGGAAACACAGTCTGCACTTCCCAAGATTGAAGACACAGAGATGATGTCCCCAGCAGCAGACACCACTGTGCATGAAGATGGCTCTGACTCAGAAACGGAGAACCATGTGGTTGTGTCCTACTGCCCCCCTATCATTGAAGAAGAGATCTCAAATACCCCTATGGATGAACCTGTGGGGTCATCTCAGGTGGTTTACATTGACATCCAGTCAATGTATCAGCCTCAGATTAAACCGGAGGAGGAGCCAGAAATAGACTTAGTGACTACAGCAGGCTATAAGCCACAAATGCAGCTGCCTATCAGTGCTCTGAAAATAGAGAGTCGCTTACCTGCACAGGAAGAATTGGATAAAACTGCCGGTTACAGACCTCAAGCAAATACAAATGCCTGGAACGTGGACACTCCAGACTCTCCTGGATCAGTTGAAAGCAACAATGAAAATGCATCTTTTGGGAGCCCATGCTCCATTAGCTCCCGACAGTTTCTGCTTCCCCCAAAAGATGATGAAGACTCTCCCAAACCCAGTAACATAGGATGGTCCTTTACACACTTTTTCCAGAACAAACCAAATGACTAACAGTAAGTCCTTGTTGCACCTGAACCTGCCTTCTAAATAAGCTTTTATGCCTGGTGTTGTGAAGAAAGGAAGAAGAAAAGTGCAAAAGGCATGAATTATTCTTGGAGACAGTCAGCAGATGTTCTAGTGAGCTGAGTGTTACCATGTTTAAGTTAGTGAAAGTGCTAATGTTCCATTTTCGTAGAGGCTGAGAGGCCAAAGTTATAGCAATTTAGTTATTACTCTAGTAAAATATATTGGACATAAGGGGCATTGAATTTAGAGCTCCTGATAATCATAGTCAAAGAACTCTGCCTGCCTTCACATAGTGCTCCAAGACTAATATGGTCTCATGCAACTTATAACTTGGAAGGATTGCTTTGCTTTATTGTAGTTGTTCTCAACTGTGTATACTCAAATGATGCAGCCCCAACAAGTTTCCTTACTGAAGGTTTCATTTGTCACGAACCTCAGCCTAGCACATGGAAACAATGTGATTGGAAACTCTTGAGATCTTTTACCTAGTTATAAACTAAGGACAAATGAGAGTGCTATTTTTTTTCTTCTCCCATACAGAAGGGTGTTGTCACTGTTTAACAATTATGAAGCAATGGCCATTCAAATCTGTTGCTTTTTTAACTAGACACTAGTTTCTGTACCTACTGTACAATGTTTATTCAGTGTTTGACTCAGGGGTACAAACATGGGGAAAAAAAGTGTAACACTGATTTAAACCTCAACAAGAACTGCATAAAGTTTAAAACTTTTTTTTTAACTTAGAACGCTCTGTATTTTTTCTATCCTTTGGTTAAGGAGTTAATCTTTCCTAATGTGTTGCACTAATGCGTTTTGTATTTCATAGCTTCAGCTCCAGGTCTCCCGCTTCAAAGTGGTACAGTACTCCATTCACCCACAGTGTTCAGCAGTATTTGCACTATGCACTAATGTAAGCCATGGGCAGATCCCTTTCTACTAACATCAGCTGTCCAAGCAGTTTGGCACGCAAAATTAGAGGTAGTAGTACTAGCTTCTTGAGCACAAATTGCTCTTTGGATGGTCTTTATTGTATTAGCTTTGTCACCTGCTGCCTGGCCGTTCTCCAGTGTCTACCCAACAGGACCTTCTCTACAAATTCTGCCTGGGAGTACAGGGTGGGATTTCTCTAGTGGTTCGGAGAAGCCCAAGGAGGTTTTAGTGCCGCTAATTCTACCTCTGCTTTACCAGACATGTGATGCAAAGAAAGCTTAAATGATGTACGTTTGTGTGCTTAAAGGAGTGGTCAGAACAATCATCTTTGAAAATGTTTGTTTTCACATATGCATATCTAGGCAGCTGTAACATTTCACTGTGCAAACTTCAGACTGTGGCACACAAGAATTTCAGTAGCTTACAGGAGAAAGTGCTTTCTAGCTAACCCGTTCCTTACTGTAAAACACAGTAGTGAAAGGTCAGATGTTAAAGAGCTTGATCAGAAAGGGTCTCCCTAAAGTCCTAACCGAATCTTTTTTTAGAATTCGATTTCCTTAGCTGCTTTGTGTTTTTTTTGAATAAGTAAGATGGGGAAGTGGTTTTTGAAACCAGGTCCCAAAACAGGTAAGAAGGCTGAATTGGCTAAGCTGCTACTTGTAAAGGTGTGAGAGCAGACCAGGAAGATGGCTGGCTTGGCGAACATTTGGTCTCCAAACCACATGATCTGGCCATCAAAGTAAAACCAAGCCTTAGGTTAAACCTGCTCAGAGGAACGGATGGTGCACTTTCAGATGTCGGTATGCATCTGCCATCCCCACAGAATGAAAATACAGAGGGATTTCAAAACTGACAAAAAGGCAAAACACTAAATAGCATCCAAATCATCATCAGTAACCACTACCTCTGTGTGACTCTCGAAAAGTGAACTGTGCAGACAGTTAAAATAGATCCATCTCCAGACCTGACAGAGTGCAAGGTGTGTCTGAAAGAACAGAAAGTGCAGACAGGATTCTGCTTTTGCGGTTGAATCTTGGAATTAGCAGAGCTCCAAGTGAGAAGACAGGCAGGCAGTGGAAAGAGCTGGTGTCACAGAATGGTAGGGGTTGGAAGGGACCTCTGTGGGTCACCTAGTCCACCTGTCACCAGGCATCACTGCAAGACAGTTTCATGCCTAATCTATTACTGTCTGTTACTCAGAACACGAAACTAATACGTGAAAGGAAGCAGTTCTGCCCTTTGTGCTTTATAGCTGGGAAGTGGCTAAATCTTAATTCTAACAAGCCTTTCTGGCAATATTTCTTTAGAGCATATTTCTTTTCACTAGTGCAGATTTGGTTTAATGTGTTTATCTCCTAAGATGAATTTTAGATTTTACTGCCATATGCTTTTAATTGAAAGCAGAAAATGTTACAGACAGAGTGTATGGGTAGTGGTTTGGGTTTTTTATGGAACAGTTTCTCAATGCAGAGGAGCAATCAGCATTGTATGGTGATCCAAACAAAAAAAAAAACCCTCTGCAGCAAAACAGCTGATCATGAAGAATAACCATTCTTTCATATGGCTGTGTACTGCAAGAAACAAAACAAACTGAAGGTTGAGAGTGCTAGGAATTTTTAATTTGGCAGACTGGAAGCCATGGCATCTTCAGACAACACAGAGAGCTCAGCTGGCAGGGAGCAGCCTAACATCCTTCTCAGTGCTCCCATGGTGAGTCACTTAAACACAAGCATCACATACTCAGGTTTTCCTTTGTGCTGCTCTTCCTATTCAGTAAAGGCAACAGCATTTTAAATTGCTTCATTTCTTAGTGGTTAAGTAGGGGAAAGTTCCACAAATACAGGGTCTGCCTCAATGTTATCAAAGCACTCCCATCTAATTATCCATCACTTTTTTTTTTCTTTTAAACTTTGACTATATATTTTATTTGACTGGTGTTCCGACTTCCAGGATGTAGGGCAGAAGACTCCTGTTGATAGCAATGGCTTACCAGACACATCATCTGGTATCAGTAGCAGAACAGTGGGGCGAATAGGAGAGAGACACAGGCTTGTCCAGTATATGTAGCATCATTTACTTTTGCTTAATGGCTATGCACCTGTAAGCAGTTTTCATTCTAGCACTCGAAAGCTCAGCTGCTTCACCTCTGTGATTTCCTTTGAGCCTGTTCAGTGCTGCCAGTGAGGACTCCTTTCAAATGCCTGTCTTAAATCATCATCAGCGGATCCAAATACCAGATACGTAGTGAGAGGTTGTGTGCTAGTTTAGTGATCATATGAAGACACCCCTAGGTTCATGGAGCAGTAAGAATGAGTGGCAAGGACTGTCAGGGAATAGACTTGCTTTCTGAGCCCAAGTGCCATGTTAAACCAGCAAAGCATCTTTAGGAATGTCTTCATACCAAATTCACTTTCAAAGCACATGCTGTTTAGCCTCTGAATGAATTGGTAACAATTGTAAGACCAGAACTTCAGGCTTCAGAGGGGATCAGACTTCTTGTACTAGTGCCTTCGGGCTTCCTGGCGAGCCTCTTCAGTAAAATTGTTTCTGAAAAATGTCTTAGGAAGCTTAAAGTACTGCATTTCCTATCCATCGTTTTCTGAAAGATCTTATTCCTTTATTGTACATCTCTTTTGTTTTAGTGCTTTTGGCTTTTGGCTGTTTTTCTAGAAGAAAAGAAATTTCAACTTTAAAAAAAAAAAGAAAAAAACCAAAAAAAAACCCAAAAGAAACAACTTTCAGAGGGGATATGACCAGAAAGGATTGTGTCCAAAACGCTGTTACTCCTAACTCAGTGCTTCAATCCTCCAGCTGGATCAGTGTTCAGAGATGTAGGGTGTTAATGCCTGAAGCAAATCATCGGTGCTGCTGCTTTTTATTTTTGAGCCATGCCTGTCATATGTGACAATTTGGGGTTTGTATGGGGTTTTGTACTGTTCACTGTATGTGTGGAACATCAGTCATGTTTGATGTAACATCATGCACTCTCCTATTTGAAACATGTGTTGTTTTTGTTGTTCTGACATGCAAGGGGATCTGGGATCTTGATTTCATGTATTAAATTTTGGGATGATAGATCTGCATGTGATATACCTCACAGAACTACTAGTTAATATATCAACAAAATAGTAAGCTAATGTTACAGGCAGGCGGTGAATTACCTCCCCTGCTATGCAGCGGCTGCATAGGCAGATTTAGGACCCAATGACTGACACTTGCTGTGGTAGCTGGTTTTATTACCTGTAGTTGCTGCTTTCATGGGTAAACCATTTCCAAAGGGAACCAGTAGCTGTGTTGTCCGTCACAGCATGATTGGCAAATGTGCCATGTTTCTTCACGTTCGGTTTCTGTGGGGGAGCAGAGCTTTCCTCTGCTGGGAATGCAGCAGCAGCAGGCTCCTGCTGACCTCACGTTTCAGGCTGCTCTGAAGAGGCACGCTCAAGCCGCCTTTGGGGGTATTTTTTGAGACTTTCAGCTGGGTAAAGCTTAGGGCTGTGGTGTTTCCTCTGATCCTTGTCCTTTTGGACACTCAGCTGAACATGAATAGTAGCAAAAATGAAGGCAACTGGATGCATTGGAAGGAGAAGGTATTTAGACATCACTCCAAAAAGGCAATGAGAAGTCGTGTGCTCTATTTTTAGACAAATATTGCTTTGTAAATAGAATATTTGTATACCTACAAGTAGATAGAGATATAATAAAAGAATTTGAAATATACAGGAAAAATGTAACATTTAAAGAATCAGATTGCTAACAAAGCTTCGTGTACCATAAATCTATTAAGAGCTTCCCATGTAAACAGCATCTTCTGTTCCGCCGCAGACTTTGATGAAGACTTCAGTGCAAATGGCATTAATATTTTTAACACTAAGAAAGTCCTAACCCCTTATGCACATATGTGCTTATATCACTGTGTACCTAGGTGCTTATTTCAGAGGAATTTGTCTTGCAATTCCAGAAGTGATTTTTTTGGAGCCCTGTATTTGAATATATGCCTTCTGAGATGCGATTTCATGCAGAGGAAACAGCTGCCATCTGCGCTTCTCCTGACACTCTACACAGAGCTTGCGCTGCTGTGCATTAAGCGGTGCCCTGCGTGGCTGATGCTCAGAGATGCTGTTGGCAGTTTGCAGGATTTGTTGTTGGCTTTTTCTTTCCTTTTTCCTTAGCAAGCCTGGAAACACAGTCCCAGACCCCAAATGCCAGACACGGGTTCGGAAATGTCAGAGTGTTTAAAAACTGATTTCCTCATGCTTAGGCCTGTCTTAAATTTTCAAATGTCTCCTTAGAATCTGGGAAACATTTTCTTCCATAACAATTTTCTTTCTTCTCCTCCCCCATTTTATATAACTAAGGATTTTCCCCAGTGTTTCTAAGATCACCAGTGTTTGTTTCCTTTTTGCATGTTATGCAAACAAACCTCGGATGATATTGGCAGGGATTTCTGTAACTTTACAAGTTGTCCCAGGGTGCATGACAATACTTTTTCCTCACAAAAACATCTATTAATTCCTTCTGCTTTTAGAGCAAAAAAGTCTCCAGAGAACTTTTATATTTTGGAGGGCACGGGCTCAGCATTCCATGCAGGTGAGTTGGTCTAATGGCAGGGTGCTGCATGAGAGGATGGGGTTAATCCCTGTCCAGTCTTGCCTTCTCCTTGTGCCAGCACTGCCCAGGTGACTTTGTGGTACAGCAGAGTAGATTATATCCTTATTTTTTTAATGGATACCCAACAGAACCTCTAGGCAGGTTTTTGGATGGTCCCAAATCTGCACTTCGACTGTTGTTATGTGAAAGCAAGCTCCAGTGGAAGCGTATGCACAGATTCCATGAGAAGGTTCAATACCTTCACAACTCATTTGGTCACATGTTGTGCCAAATGTAGTAGGTAAAACTCACGCAGGGACAAAGCAAAAAATGAAATTTTCTCATTTTTATTACTTGGGCTAAGAAAAATTAAAAAAAGAAATAATTGAAGCTCACACTTTTTAGTAGTAACACAATAAAAAAAGAATCCTTGAATACCAATTCATTAATGTTTCCTTAATATGATTTAAGAGCAGCTTAGGATGAACAACTTTTTATGCTTCATAGCATGTCGGAAAAGTTTGTAAAGCAGGAGATGACAGCAAAAAAAAAAGATAACTGCATCGACTTGTGTCTGAAATCCAGCTCAAAGGTAACAGTAATTTGAACTTCGACGCTGTTGTGGCATATAAAACAGCAGAACTGGTGGAGTCATACAGGTCACCTGAAAAAAGAATGCGTTGTACTATAATGCTGTAACTTTTCAAATATGTACTGTGAACAGGTTCAATGTTTTCTTAGCTTTTTTTATACCATATTTTTTACAGCATAAATAATTTGTTTAGAGATGTTTTTATGTTCTGTTTTTACAAAAATGTTAATGGACTTTTGTTTAATACTAGTGAAAATATTGTTTGCCAATTTGAAATAGTCATCTATAGAAATTAATTCTGAGAGTAAATCAATAAATCACGCTGTCAAAATAGTGTTCCTAACACACTAAATCTAATCAGTTATTTAATGTTTTTCTGTGGCTCAATGATACTGAAGTTTTCCAGCTTCCAAATCCGCTACTGAAAAAGTACTTCTTTCACAATTTAAGCAAAATCATCACAAGGCACTTTAATGAAGTCATAGCATACCAAGTAAAATACCGATTCAACAAAGTGTATCAACATGAAAATTTATTAGCTAAGCAGTTAAACAAATGCATGCTTGAAAAAGAAAGCGTGGGATCATGTTGGAGAAATAATATTCCAGTGTGGCAGATGACATTCAAGACTAACCTAACACTAAGATACCAACTGTGCATATGTTTTAAACCTAGATTGCTTGGCTGTTGTAATTCCTGTTGTATTGCTTGGGTTGTCTAATAATACGCATGTATTTAACAATTCTACCATAGTATTGCCATGGAATTTAATAAATATATTTTCTTACACTCTTATATGTTTTCATATTCCTTGCTTGCTTATTTTTAAGTAAGAGTTAATTTCTGCTCATGCTCTAGTACAAACAGAGTTATTTTAATTTTGTGCCAGAGTAAATAACCAGAGGATATGGCAAGCACAGCCTTGGCTTCTTGATCGGCAGAGCGGGTAGTAACGCAGACATTCTCTGAGCAGCTTCTCCTAAGCACAGCATGCTGTACTGCTTATGTATGTGGTTCACTGAAGTCCTGCTGTTCCTGCCATTCGGTGTGATGATAGGAAGAAGGCCAGTTGACTTACCCGTGTCCTTCTCAGCTTACGGCTCTAACACAGCTGGGGTTTTGAGATGTGATTTCCCTGCAGGCTTGGGCTGAGGGCTTGCAGAGATGAACAACCAGAGGCTCTCCATGGTGGACAGGCCTGTGTGGTGGACTTTCCTATTCCAGGCTGAAGGATGTAGCAGCAGGAAGAAGGGACCCATGGTGCACACTGTGGAGTTAGTTATAGGACACTTTCTGAGCGTGTTTTAGTCGAGATGATCAGCTTCTATGATGGCTGTAACATGGGCCTTACGTTTGAGGCCACTGAGTGTCGCAGGGCGCACTTGTCCTAGTGACAGCCAAGGAATTTTATGGTTCATCTAACCATGGTGTCTGAACTAGGGAGTGACACATGGGCTTGGCAGTGTGCGGACAGGCAGGTGCCATATCACAGCACGTCACATGAAGCCATCATTGCATGGTGGCACTGCGCTCTCTCTGTCTCTTTGGAGGCAGTTGTGAAATTCAGAGAGTCAATTCATTGTCTTGCAGTAGTAAATTGGTGATAGCAGCTGGGCAGAATGTGTGAGCTCCAGTGAGCGCTGGGGAGGTGCTGGAGCAAGGGTACTAAGTCCTTTAAGCCGGACTGAAGAGTACTCTTTTGTAAAGACTGAAATGCGTAGAGCTCTGGAAATGAGGAAAAGCCTTGCTTGTTCCAAAGCTGAAGTCCCACAGCTGCGCCCTCAAGCCCTGCAACTGCTTTGGCCAATGCAGGAACGCCAGGGATGAGTTCCAGACAGGCCTTACTCCATCATCTGGGCCTCAGGCCTAAAAGAAGTAAAAGGATGATGGTTTTGCAGTATCTTCTGAAGATATTGGAAGTTGTTTAGATACAGCTCACTCAAGCCTTGGCAAAACCAGTCTAATGCTGTTGGGTTTGGTATTTAACACAGCTCAGGGACAGCTGGGGCTCCCCCATCCATTGGCACGGAGGTACGCGTGCGATGGCAGCACCAGAAGAACATGGAAGCAGCAGGTTTCTTTGCAGTGACAGAGCTGTGTCGCGTCCACAGTGGGTGCAGACCAGTCAGCCCAGGCTGTGCCCTGCCACTGCCGGGTGAATATGCGAGAGCACCTGAGAGCTGTGGCCCTGGGAGAGGCGAGATGGGTCTGACTCCTCCATGGACACCACCATCCCTGCCCTGCCACCAGCCTTGCCCACAGGCTGGGGGTGCGTGCGGGGTGTGCGGCCCCACGCTGGTGCTGATTTACCCCCAGGAGGGTTCTAGTCACGAAGCCAGCACAGAAACCAGTTGATGATGATATCCTGCCATGTCACATTCACAAGGCACAGCCACTGTTGGTGAAATACCCCAAGCCAGTTGTGAGCTGGAGCTTTTAATTTTGGGTGCATTCATGAAATACCTGGGAAATACAAATATGCACACTTCTACATCGCAGTCAAAATCACAGAGTCTGAGTTTCATGTAGCGTCGCAGCCATTCAAAGAAAATAAGCTGTACTACAAAATCACTGCAACAGCATCGGAAGGTTGGGTAATGATGGCGCGCATGGACTGCCTCGTTTTTCACCATCAGGATGAGGGTGGGGAGAGGGACTCGAAATGCCCATGTTTCCAGGACCTGTTCCAGCACACATCCTTATCTTCTGCTTGACTCTCCCTGTGCTGTGAACGCTGGCTGCTCGTAACGTGGCACCAGCTGTAGCGTTGGTGCCCAGCATTTCCCTGCATAAATAAAGGTTACAGAGTCCCTGTGTGTGAGGCATTTGCTAGTTCTTTCAAAAAAAACAACTGTGTTTGGTAAGAGCCATCAGTTCAAATAAAAACTGCCTAAACAGGACGGTAAGTTGGTGATTTCATTTTTGAATTCTGCTCTGCTGACACCAACATTAAAAGCTGTAGCAAGATAAAAAAATAAAAGCAAGAGAAATTGGAAAGAAAATATTGAATATTGCCCTTGTGTCTTCAAAAGACAGGAAAACTGAGGACAATTCCACTGTGTCCACAAAAGTGACAACATACGCTGCTGCTATTGCCACCAGAAACTGTCTAAGGATCTGAAAAACAAAACAAAAAAAAAGGTTGGAAACCGCTGGTTTGTGATTCTGAATGTGGGGGGTCTCTGCTCAGCAGTCACGTTTCTTCCACGCTGTCCCCATACATCATGGTAATGTACGGTGCTGGAAAACATGACCTGTGGGGACGGGTGTTGAAAGAACCATTTTCCTAGCAGGGAAGACTGAGGGAAGCTTAAAAAAGAAATAGTGGGGGGAGAGGAACAAGGTTGTCTTTGTTCTGTGCACAATAAACAAAGAAAAATGCTCTCACAGTGAACGGATATTCGACAGAAATAAGGGCAGTCGGTCGCAGCGCTGCCAGGCAGTCTCTGTTGCAGGGGGTTTGGGAAGAGGGCACTCACAGACGAGCTGGGGGCAGAAAGCCAGGACCTCGCAGAGCTGTGGCGACCGCAGGTGCTGGTGCCAGGCTGTTCCTCCTGTGAGGTGCCCAAGCATGGGGTCGGGAACACATCATCGCTTGATGAGAGGACCTGGGGTGCCTCAAACTGATGGAAAAATGGAGTGGGAGGGAGGGGTGCACTCACTGGAGCAGGCAATGCCCGACCCGGACATCACAGCAAGGTGTTGCTCTGGAGAGGAGAAAACCCCACTGTGTACACACACAGCCCCAAGAAACAAAATGCTGATAGACACATCTGGCTGACGGGATGTGGCTGCTGCTCTCCGTGAGTAAACCACGGCTGCACTTTACCTAGTCCTTTAAAGTGAGGAGGTTTGCCACTTGAGGGGTGATGCTGCCACAGAGCGAGCTGCATGTGCAGAGCTGGGACGATGCATTTCCTACCTGGCTTATTTTGCTTTATCAACAGAATGAAAACGTTCTTCTCAAAAGCAATGTCTGGCTGACAAAATAGTAACTTTTAACAGATACCTCTGGCAGGCTCATGTGCTGGCAGGGAACAGGGAGCTTCCCAAACCTGGTGGCCCCTCCTTCTCTTCGCCTCTTTTCTCCCCAGGGCCAGGCTGGGAGGACTGGAACAGCAAAGAGCTCCTGCCCCCATATCTTTGACCACGCAGGGCACACCAATGCAGAAAGAATTTGCCTACCACAGGGACCCTTGCTAAGTCTTGTCTGACTTTAGTTCCCCTTGATATTTCTTTCTGCTTGCTTTTTTCCTTTTTTTTTTCTTCTTCCTTATTTTGCTTTAGGATGACCTGAGTAAACCTGACCGCTGATTCCCAAGTGGCTGGTCCCCAGGGAGATGGGGGCATGGTGGAGAGCAGTGAGATACACTGTGGGCAGGGAGCGGCTCTGCCCAGCACAAAGCCTGACTTGTCCCATCAGGCTGGCACAAAGGCAGGTGTTTAGCCTGGAAAGTGGATGTCTTTTGGAGTTAGTCTGGAAAATTAGGAAGAAAGCTAAGAACTCCAATTTTAGGAAGGCGATTAAGTTGCAGAGAGGCACAAGCACCTGGGACCGCAGGCTTCACTGCCAGTTTGCACAGATACCTGTGGGAGAAAGGACATGGCTCTGTTAACATGCAAGAGCTCACCTTGCAGCAGCAGCACAGTTATGTAGAACATCCGATACAGCCCAAGCAATGAATAACGTGATTAATAAACAGCCTTGGAGACAGTGAGCTGCATATCCAGGCCAGTTCCTGAGAAAATGACTAAGCACTCTGCCACGCACTGTCTGCATTTCCCCTCTCCTTCCCTGGCCCAGCATCAGGGAGGTGGGGGGGCGGGGGG
>Ga0065711_1048542_pt1 | contig 11756 bp, 8 predicted proteins | sample Hoacrofraction12_FD_59098 | JGI IMG/M metagenome (GOLD analysis project Ga0065711, IMG submission 59098) | Hoatzin crop microbial communities from Cojedes, Venezuela - Epithelial fraction 12 v2 (version 2) | ecosystem: Host-associated > Birds > Digestive system > Esophagus > Crop | place... | reverse complement strand
TTCAGTTAATTCTCTCTCTCTTTTTTTTTTTTTTTTTTTTTTTGCTAGGCTGGAAAAAATATTTTGTTAAAAATGTCTGGGCTTATTTGTAGTTTCAGTAGAAACTGAAATGCTGAAATTTGAACTGGACATTAAAGATATAAATTTTCTTTTAACAGGAAAGTCATACCTTTTAAGTGGTTAAAACCAACATCAAAGCCTTTTATACTGCCTTTAATGGAAAGGGTCTCTCCATTCTAGTGCAGCATTAAACAGTTAGTTGTAACATTCAAATGTGATCTAATTAATGAGAAAGTGAAGATGACTGCAGAAGAGGAGAAAGCTGAGAATATTTTTAACTTTCTAAGCTGCAGGTTTGTTTCAAAACAGCACAGTCAAAAAAAATCTCCACTGGCTTAAAATACTGGGACATTTTGCAAAATTGCTTAAAATGTTATAACAATGTTATCTATGAAATTTTTGATATCCTGATTGATGATCCTTCTAAGTGAGGCTGTAGTAGCTGATTATCATTTAAGTTCCAGGCTGTCAGTAAAAGATTTGTATGTGTCAATGCTGCTTGTCTTTCGTTTGACAGAGCTGATGGAAAAGGGGAAAAATCCCCCAAAGTCAGCTGGAATAGCCAAAGTTTATTAAATTTCATATAATTACAGCGCATTTTTTTCAGAACTTAATACAAAAACTGTAAAGTAGTTAAACTTTTTACAAGCTGAAGAAACAGACCAAAATCAAGAAATCAAGATGAAGTCTATGTTTAAGAGCCAAAAATAAAATTCTGTTCATATTTCTCACATTGCAGAAGTATTAATTGTTATAACATCAGGTGTACTTAGGGAAGGAAGCCGAAGCATTTTGGAGTTTCAGTTTTGTGTAACATATGCCCTGTCCCTCACCCTGTTGTATGTGTTCATGTTCGAACTCCTGTTCGTCCTGTGCAAATACAAAGTCCCTGCGATAGGGGCTTTGTTTTTGCGAAGCCTGACCACGGGTTTTCTGCAGTGTGCATTAGTGGAGATCGTACCCAATTGCATTCCAGAACTCTAACCACTGAGTTGACAGTGTGCTGTAGTGCTATATGATTTGTTCAGCTTCTGTATCCCTGATCCCTCTTCATCAGTGTCCATGAAGTTTATTAACGTTATTGTGGGACAGTAGCTAATGAGGTCTTACATAATGAGCTTGGCTAATGAGATCACAGCTGGCTTTGTTTTATGTTTTTCCACTCCTGCTGTCCCCTTCAGTTGCTTACTGCAATAAATATTGGCAGCATGCGTTTATTGTGATGAATATGCAGTCAGTTCAGCTTCTTTAAATTTTACTCTTATTAAAAAAAAAATTTAAAAACAGAGATTAAATAGAATACTGATAATTGAATTGAAAACTGAGAACCTGATCTCAGAAGTTAAGATGAACATAAAATCTGCAGTTTGTGAATTTCACGTCATAGTTTAAGTGCAAGATAACACTGTTACATTGTCTGCATTGAGTGAATGTATGAAATAAATTTGTGGGTTTTAGTATATGTTTCATATACATATGATCAATATCTGTTAGTTCTTAAGAGCAAGGAACAGATATACTAGAATTTGTTATTATATTAGCATGAACACTCAATATATTACTAGAAGTTATGAATGTAGATTAAACAACATTGGCAGGGATCAGAAACTTGCATGCCCCTCTAGGAAAAGGAGCACTGATACAAAACTTCTGTTTCTGATTGTGATAAATTTTGTGTACCCTCCTTTCTGAGCTGTCTGGATATCAGGAAATTGCAGTCCTGGTCTGGCATGTTCAGTATCCTTGTTAGATATCCAACTGGTTATGAATGCCATGTTTCAGGGTAGAAGCAAGTGCCAGACCAGCCCGTACATAAATTTTGCTGGCATGATTGATTGTGCTCATGGTATGAGTTTTCATGGCACAACTATCTATGCATGTTCCTTAGTAAATACTCTTTTTATTGACAAAAAGGGCTTTCTAGTGTTGAATTAGAACGTGGAAAAAAGAGTTATAATTTTTCCTAATTTGGAACTATGTAAAGCAGTTAAAAGCACTAAGAAGAAAAGTAAAAGCTAGAATAGCGGTAACTTCTCTTTCATCAGTGTTCATCAGTGTTGCAACTCTGTAATAAACTTGCTGCTTGTGAATGTGGTTTCTTTGGGGCTGAAACTCATAATGCTTCTATATAGTGAAAAAATAAAACTTTTAAGATACTTTTATCATTCAACATGATTTGAACCCTTTACAGGGCTGGACAGGCATGGAGTGTGGAAACAGCCAAGTAAAGTTTGTCATTAGTCTGAGTAGACTGGTACATGAGATGTGTTGTATGGTGTGATATAAAAGGTTGGAGTGCACTGTGTAAAGAGCATAGTCACTTCTGGCTTGCCTCAGTGAATTAGCCTGGAGAAGAGAAGGCTCAGGGGTGATGTTACGAAAGTACCCGACTGGGGGGGCGGGGAGTTTAAAAACAAACAAAACAAAACAAAACAAAAAAACCAAACCAAAACAAACGCAGCCCTGGACTGTTCTCAGTGGTGCCCAATGACAGGACAAGAGCCAATGGAGACAAAATGAAATACCATTTAAATGTAAGAAATAAGGGGGTTTGGTTTGTTTATTATTTTATGTTTGTTTGCCTGTTTGGTTTGGGGTTTTTTTTCTGTGAGGATGAGCAAACACTGGTACAGGTTGCCCAGAGAGGCTATGGAGATACTGGAAACCAACCAGATATAGACCTGAGCAGTCTCCTCTAGGTGACCCTGCATTGAGCTGGGGAGTTGGACACACTAATCTCCAGAGGTCCCATACCACCTCAGACATTCTGTGTTATCTGTGAAAATCTGAGAAGTTCTTTCCATAAGACAGTGAAAGATATATCTAGTGAGATAATTTTAATCTTCTTTTAATGATCCATTTATTACACGCATATTTCATGAGAACTTTAGTTTTATCTCATCTTAGGATCTGAGTTTTAAGTCTCAGTCCAACAAAACTTAAAAATTTCCAAGTGAAATAGCTATAACTGTTCTTTCTGCCCCCTCTTCTCTTTTCTCGCCTTTGAATATGGCTTTCTCAGTTGAAAGTAAATTTTCCAAGACTTCTTGGAGGTGCTTCTCCTGCTTTCTTTCACTTATCTGCTGTTCCCCACCAAGCTTTGCCCTCTACTATCCATTTGGCTTTTGCTGAATTATAGTTAGTATTTTGTTTTCTTATCATATAAACGACAGCATTAAGTTTAAATAAAATCAATTTGATCCAGAAGAATGTCTCTGTATACAGTTGTTCTAGCAGTGTGATGTTCATCAGTTTGTCCGTGTCTCAATTTTGTGAACTTTTCTTTCCTTCCATCTAATCTTCCTAGTCACTTGTTCACTTTTAATAGACTAAGAGCACTGTTGCTGTAGAAGGGAATGGGGAGGCAGTAGAGGCGAGGTTGGAAGACTTAGTTTTCCCCTTTCCATAGCCACAAGGGATGAGAGTACAATTTTTTCCCGTGATCTATGTTGTATTTGCCTATATCATTGTACAGCTGTGTAAAATCATGAAGTCTGTCTCCCAGTGCTGGAGTCCGGTCAAAAAGTTGTCTGGAACCTGTAGGTTCAGCTTCCTCCTTGAGCCTCCTGCCTGACAATACTAGTTTCACACCAACCCTTGTCCCTTAATAGATAGCGCGTTCCAGCTTTTGGACTCCTAGACATAAAGGATGAAATAGTTTGTCTGAAAAGCTGCTAAAGCTGGGTTTGTTATCTATGGGGAAGGAAAAACAATCCAGATATGTCAGATAAATACAGACTCCCTTTAAATACTGATTTGCTTAAAAAAAAAAAAGTAATAGTGTAAAAGTAATGGTGTAAAGAACTCCAGTTCTGGATGGGTAATGGAGGCCGGGTTGGATGGAGCTCTCAGCATCCTGGTCTAGTGGAAGATGTCCCTGCTCATGGCAGGGGAGTTGGAACCAGATGATCTTTAAGGTCCCTTCCAACCCTTACCATTCTATGGTTCCATTATTACAAATTGGAAGTAAAATTATAAGAGGAAAAAGCTTAAATGAAACAGAGCATATTTTATTTGAGTGAAATACAGCTGAATCTCTATGTCCTGTAGTAGCTATCACTGCTATGTTTCTCTGAGGCTGGTGGAAGCCAAAGGGCCATTTTCCCACACCGCACATTCAGAGCACTGTTTTTCAGAGTGAACTTCATGCCTATAGACCTGCCTGCTTTTTCTGATGGGACAGGGGTTGGGTTTTTACTGCTCATGAACTCAAACAAAACAGAAGCATCCCAGTTTCCTTTGTGTTTAGCCAGCTCAGTTGCAGCGAGATGAATCTGATGGTCATGGGCTGCTGAAAAGGGTGGGCCCACCTCTTCCCCTCTCCCAGGCTTCAGATGTTACTTCTTTTGTCTGGCTCTACTGTTTTCCCCACCCAGTGGTGAACCACTTCAGGGAATTCCCTTCCTGCAGAAAGCTTATCGTTCCCTTCTGCCCACACAAAGAAAAACTTTCTGCTGCTTTAGATGCCCGAGCTGAATCCCTGAAAATTCAGAAAAATGTTATTACTAGTGCAAGGGAGGAAGTGGGGAAGTGGGAGGGAGAAGATTGTCTTAGCTATGATTTGAAACTGTATCCCAACTTGAGGAAACTTGTTGTTATGTAGTCTTGATTTGTTGTTTGGCATCTGTGAGGACACAAACAGAACATCTTTAGGCTTACCTGAGTTACTGTTTAGTTGCTTATTGAGAATCTACAGAGTTCTGACTTCTTAACCATATTTTATTTCTGAAGTAACTGAATTGTAGTTTACAGAACTTAAACTGCATCGTCTTTTAAACAACGTATTATGAAATGCTCCTTAGTTGTTCATGTCTTACTCTTTTTCCTGTATTTTTTTTGCAAAGACACTGTATCCAATTCTGTAACACAACACAGGGGCAGTAACTGAAGCCATTCTGCTTCCCGCATCCTTGTCTGTTTAGTCTCTGTTCCCCATATCCAGACTGCAGGGCCAGTGTATTATATTGCATGTGATAACAGAGCCTATGGAAAAGATGCATGAATGCTTCTTCACCTTACTTTGTATAACAACAGCTGAGTTAGCTCAAAATGTGCTAAACTGAACCAGGAAAGGAGTATTCTCAGCCCTTGCCATTGCTCCCACGCTTCAGCTGAGATGGCAAACAACCCAGGGAAATTGCCTGTTTCTTCACAGTCCTATTCAGCTGCCTACTTGGGTGTTTTTTGTGTCGTTGGTTCATTTGGTATTGTAAATATTGAAAGTTTCACCTTAGGAGGATAAAGGAAGAATCATAAAGCAGTTAATGGAAAATCGAACAGCTTCCATGCAAGAGGCAGTTGGAGTGGATGTCTCTATTCACGGACCTATAAAAGAATTGGCCTTTAAAATGATTTTGTTAAGTAAGACACCTAAAGCTAATCAGAGCAGAAGGAATTGTCTACAAAGCAGAAGATGGGGAAGAAGTTGTGGACTGAAATATGACGGAGATTAATCTAATTCAATAGAAGACCCTGAAAAGATAATCATTCTTCTTTTACAAGACACTAAGCTCAGACGGCTCATTTTGCCTTGTGCTGTGAAGGCTCTGAGACTGTGAGTGTTCATCTTCAGAGTGAAATACTTTTTTTTCCTCTAATGTAATGAACCCCAGACCCTTTTGGAATCAGGCTGCACTGTGCATTGTTTTTTAACACTGGTCACTGGAAGCTGCAGTCTTGTTTCCAGTACTTGAGTATATGAAAATAATTGTGCTGTGGGCAGAAGGACGTTTCAGAGGAAAGTGTATAAAGATTGGGTGGGATAAAATAATTTTGCATTTTCACTCGGCTCATACTCAAGAGGAGTTTGGGAAACAGGCAATTGGCTGTGAGTGTGCAAATTAGAACAGTCTGATATGAGAAAAACAATTGGCATGTTTGGATCCCAGTGAGTGAAACTGTTGTGGGCTGACATCCAGTTCAATTGAAAGGTAAACATGCCCTTCCCAATGCACATACCTTTCTATTATTGCATCCTAGAAAACTTTAACCAACAGTTAAAGTGGCTGAATGATAGTCTGGAGGTGCAGTATTACCCAATGGTTGACTGTTCTTGGCAAAAGTTTATTTTCTGTTCTGAAACTTTTTTTTTTTTAAATAGTTGTTGGCACCAGCCCTTGCTGTTGCAACAAAGAAACGGCTTTTGTGAAAGGAGAACATAGGTTTGTCTCTTCTTGGTTCAGTACAAAAGAAGTGACATTTGTTGCAAAGGTAATTCACTGTTATTGAAGTAACACTGTGACTGAAATAAGCTTTTAGTTTGAGCTTTATTACAAGTATTCTTTATGACTACAAAGTAAAGGTCAAAGATCTGGGGAGCATGCAGCTTGTCACTGAAGCTGATGCCTACAGATAAGAGTTGCATAGTTATGTTATTCATCCAGAATGAGTGCATCCCTAGGCCAGCTATGCTTGCCTTCCTATTCTGAATGATGAAAAGACTGACAGTTTCGGAAGTTTGTTCAATGCATGCAGAGGACTTGGGGGGGAATAAGGAGTGCTATCTGCTGTAGTGTTTGCTTCTGGAAATTAATTTCAGTTACTTGAGGGACAGTTGTTTTGTGTCTGTATTTAGTTAGCACCTATAAGAGCTAGGAGTAACTTTTGATACATGTGCTGGATTTTTCAGCTATTATTGTATCCAGTACAATAGACAGAGTTGGATTGCACAGCAAGATACTTAAGTTACACTGTACTCTAAGTTGCTTATGCATATTGTGTCCTACCAACGTCTCTTTCACTTGAGAGGCTGAAGTAAAAAATAAACAAATGAAAAATAGTTGTGAATAGATATGAGATGTTGAAGTGACCCACGGAGAATCACTGGCAGTCCTAGTCTGTCAGTGCAGAATTAAGAACTCTAGCAATGACAGTATGGTGCATAGATGTTAGTTATTCGGCTCCTTTTGGAGTTCGGTTATTTAGATATTTGTTTTAAGAGCAGGTCAGAAAAGAGAGCTGTTAAGGACAGTAATACCAGTAGTGCTTTAAGGTTTCAAAATCATTCTGTGTTTTTTTTCGGTTCAGAAATACCTTTTGCATTTCTTACTGTTCCTGATTTCTCTTGTGCTAGTCTTTCATGACGGGGAAGCTCTGTGGCTCTGGCCAAATTTTTTCTTTTTTTACTTCCAGTGCCGTGACGGTGAGTGAAAGACCCAGGAGACAGGCTTGCAGGATACATATAGAAGAGATAATGGGTTATTTGGAATCTTCATTATACATAGGCTGGAGTCTGCAAGTATGACCATCTTTCAATGATGTATGTTGTGTTGTCTTCATGAAAGTCCAGTATTGACATCTGCTCAAGCTGGAGTCTTGTGTGTGTGCTAAGAAACTGATTTTTATTGAGTAAAATCTCTGGAACCTGTGCCTATGCTGGGCATGTCTCTCTGAGGGCATGACAGAACTCTTTCACTGAAATTACAGTTTTGAGCAATGCCAGCCTACTCAGGAGTTTGGTAGCACAACTGGTTTTGGGAGCTGAGCTCTGCTCTGTGGGGCTGCTTTCACCTGTGGCTACAGGCAGCATAAACAAACAAACAGTGAAACTGCTTCATTCACCACACAACTTCCAGTTTCTGCAATCTCCAGTTTTGTGTATTTTTATTACACAGAAGTCATCTTCACTTAAACTCCGGTTCATCTCCAGAACAGTCCCACCCACAGCTTTAAGTGAAGCAGGGCTCCTCAGGGGGCGTGGGGCTGAAACTAAAAGCTCTATCATAAGGCATATGACAGGGGAAGGAGAGCCTGGCAGAGGGGTGTCAAATTTAATTTCTACAGGCATGCTGCCATTTTATTTCATTTTGGCAGTCTTGAATGTAGCAATCTTGCAGTTTGTTTTAGCATGGTTTTTCTGTGTGTAACTATCGGTTCCCAACCAGGCACTACTCTTCCACACACTCCCTCGGAAATCAGTGTCTCCTCTTTCTGAATACCTTGTATGCATGCTTGCTCTGTAGCCTTGCGTTCTGTGGACTTAGGCTTCTTCCTTCAGCACTTTTCAGAGAGCCATAAGGGGCAGCACTGCTTCTTTCTTCTGCTCAAGGCAGCTTTTGAACTTGCTGCGGGGATGGGAGAGGTAAAGGTGAGGGGCTTCATTCATTCTGTAGTGGTGTTGTAGTCGTACCCTATTTTATTCTCATTTCTGTGAGTCTTACAGATAAGTCTCTTCAAGTTGCTTTTGTTTTTCTATGCTCCTCTAATTGAGGAGGAAAGTACTATAGATAGTGAGAGTACTAGAAAAGAAGAGGTGCTCCTCTGTGTGCTTTTAGAGGGAGGCATTTGACTGTTCAGGTGATGCTTGTTTGCCTCTGCTGAGTTATCTTTCACAGTTCTTACCATGTGGGTGACTGGAAGAAATTGGGGAAGATTCAGAGATGCTCTTTGCAGGCAACACAGTACAACTGGGAATGAGTACAACAGGATAGCCTAGGCCTTGCTGGAAATATTTTGGCACTGGGAGGGGGCTAATGCTCTGCTACATAAAACAAGGTGGCTTGATACATAATCTATCTTTAACATGGTACATAAGAAGTTGTATAGAATACTTGATTAAGTGGGTATAAATGTTGCTTATATAGGAATTTCTATAAGGAAAAACACTTTAGCTCTAACTACTCATTTTGCTTTTCAGTTCAAGTTCTAAGCAAGTTGCATAAGTGGAGCTATTTGATTTAAGTACATGTCAGTAGTCAGACTAGTGGAATAGCAGAGTGACTGATGAAACTGCCTAGGTCTTGGTGAAATGGAAATTCACAGCAAATTTAGGTTGGCAGACTTCGTGGTGTAATAGTATCTAATGCAAACAATTTTCATTTTGTGGGCATTTTATACTGGGCTTTCTTTACATTTCGAAAAGAAGAATTTTTTAATGCTTAAGGCACTACTCTTTACAAGATAATGTACTGCAGATTATTTGGTAATTAGGCATACCAGCCATATATTGGCTGTTTTTATTTTTTGTATTGTAGAGCTTCAGAACCTACTTTATTATTTCTTTTTGTACTTACTTCCAACTAAATGTTTGTGTTCTAATTCTGACTGACAATCAGCTTTCATTTTTTGCTTTTTATGTGTTGGCATTAAATATTAAATATTTTTTGTTTTGGAGGTGCAGAAAACTTATTGCTGCTTCAGCTTTGGTCATGCATTATAGTTCTAATTTTATTTTCAGTTTGTAAGATGACTCCACCTTCTGATAGCAGTGTTGACTGAAGTGGAGTAAAGTTCATTTGCTGGTGGAGGAAACCAAGGAGATCACCTTGGTCCTCCAATGACAGCATTGGTCTAGCATGTGTGAAAAAAATATAAATGACTCAAAATAGTGTTTAACTGTATGTGGTAACTATAAAAGGGCCAGGTGTTGATCAGACTACAGGCAACTCAGAGGTCTGTGCATGTGTGTGACAGGTATGGTGGGGGATAATTTTTGCTTCAGTACAGATTTTCCTCAGCTGTGTTGATCAGCAGGAACAAAAACTAGTTAACACTAAACAGCTGGCAGGATAGAGAAGCAAAACTACTTTTGCTTTGCTGTAATTATTCATTATTACTTTATTACACCGTGGCTTGGGGTAGGTTTTTTGCAGCAAGATTGGCACTGGTTGCTTCCTCAGCTAGTTATGAAGGTTCCCTGCCATCTCGAGTTTATTTTTCTTACACGAAGCCTGGGAAAAAAGATGAACCTTGTTCTGAAGGTCACTGTGTCCAGCCGCCTTTCTGAGCAATGGGAGTGAATGCAGTTCAGAACTACTGACCCTGCATATATAGTATTGTGCCACTGGCTGCCCTCATTTAAAGCAAGGACCCTCAGGACACTGAGGGGATTTCAGCAGTTGTGGAAACGAATGTGGAGGATGTCCCCCTAAGGCAGCTGAATGCAGTCTACTCTTGTTCTGGTGGGTTCCACTGGAATTTTCTTTAAGCAAAAAATCATCCACAAACCAACATTTTTCTTTATTTGAGGAAAACAAGAGTTTTAAAGGGACTGTCTTATTCTAATAGTAAGACATCAATTAAATTTTAGTACTATTCATGACTGACTTTGAGTTGAGAGGCTGGCTTCTGGGAGGGCTTGAATCCAGTCATCCACATGTGTTTCTTTTGATCTCATGTTATGTTTGTGAGCACAGCTATGTGACCAGTTTAATAAAGGTATGCCTGTAGAGTGGAATTTGACGTGTGGTGGAATCTTTGCAAAGGAGAAAATGGCCACTGACAGATGCAGCGCCAGTAATATATTTACTCTTTTTTCCTTTTTCTTCTTCTCAGCTGGGTACAAACTCACTGCATCTTTTCCTAAGAAGTATCTGAAATGTAGTTGTGTTCTATAAATGTGGTTTGTGGTACAATTCATACGGTGAATTGAAGGCCCACTCTAAGGTCTTGTTTATTACAGCCAAAAATATCTTTTGGAATGCACTGTATTTTAAGATGGTATCTTCCCAGTTTTTTTCTTCAGACTTTTTATCCACATGCTCATGCTTTTAATTGTTATTCAGAAACTCTGTTTTCAGTTTGTACTCCACTACTAGGACTAACCTAGTCAAATGAAACTCCTCAGAATACTACATTTCTCCTTGCAGCATTGCTTGGTTAGATGCTGGATAGCAATTCAGCCAATTACCTGTGCTCTTTGTTGTGCAAAACAACAATAAAAAAAATCTGTAAAGACAAATCTGTTGGGAGCAAATGAACTTCTCTTTCAGGGGCACTGAACTATGACAAATATGGTATGAAGAATCCATGCAGAGACCAGATGAGATCAGATTATTCCTTTCAGACTTGAATGTCAATTTCTGTGAAGTGGAATCTTCACATGTTTGGAAGACATGACAGGCAATGCTTAGGATGTGTACAAAGAAAAAAAGTTAAATGCTGTTAGTGTCAGTGTAAACTGTTACTGTAGATCAGAACTGGTGTGTGTTTAATTACTTGAACATGTGTTTTTTTCTGTTGCTTTTACTGGAGAATTCTGTCTCCTTATAGTCCTGATTATGCTTGGGGTTATGTATAAGGGCAACATAATGAAAGATACTGTCTTCCCTCGGGTACTGCTTTCCTAACAGGAGGTAAGTTAAGTTGTTAAATTGAGAAATGTCGTGATTTTTTTTTAATTTTGATTTTCTGAACTTTTTCCCTTTTATTTGTCTCAAATTTATAATACCTGTCAGTAAAACTGGCAATTTCTTTACCACAAGAATTTCTTCCTTCTCTTCCCCTTCCCTCTCACCAACCCAGGTACCTTAAAAAAGGTTGGTATTTCTTTTACCCAGAGAGGATGATGCTGAGAAAGTTATGGTGACTGCCTTTGGATATGTAGAAGGATGATAATAAATGCTTCTCCACATTGTTTGGGATGTGACAGGAAGTTCTGGTTTTCCGTTGCAGCAGGAAGTGTTGAGGTTAGAGGTTAGTAGACATTAGGGGAAAAGAACCCTTTCCAAGCACAAGGATGGATAAGGACTGAAATAAATTTCCTAGGAAGACTCTGGAATTGCCATCATTAGAAGTTTTTTGCAAGGCAGGCTAGACAAAGCTTTAGCTGAAGTGGTTCATGTATAGCTGAGCTTTGCTTGGAGACGGTTCCACTACTGTTATTCAGGAATAGATCTATGAAATCTAGAAGGATTTTAGCTGCAACTGATATTTTTTGTGTCTTTATTAATAATGCAATGCTGTCGGGGGGGGGGGGG
>Ga0065711_1009881_pt1 | contig 11756 bp, 7 predicted proteins | sample Hoacrofraction12_FD_59098 | JGI IMG/M metagenome (GOLD analysis project Ga0065711, IMG submission 59098) | Hoatzin crop microbial communities from Cojedes, Venezuela - Epithelial fraction 12 v2 (version 2) | ecosystem: Host-associated > Birds > Digestive system > Esophagus > Crop | place... | reverse complement strand
AAAAAAAAAAAAAAAAAAAAAAAAAAGAGAGAAAAAATGCAACTCTTCATCTTTGCAAGCCTGACCTAGGACTTCAAAGGGGTTTAGCCTCTCTTTACCCCCTCCCAAACTGCGAGCCAACAATAAAAAGATATGTGTTTGAAATTTCACTAAGAATTACATTACTAAGCAGTTCAAGAAACAGCTTGATTTATTCTCCTAGGTCTGGCGAAAGTCACCGCCTGGGGTTACGAAGGCTGCAGAGAGGGTAGGCAGCTCAGATTTATCACACACAAAGGCCAGCCTTTATAGTAACATCCGTGTTTTAATTGTTTAAAACAATGAAAGGAAAACTCATGTTTAGGCTACAAACATTTCTAAATATAAGGTGTTACAAATGAATGGTACAGACACAAAAAACATACAGTTTGGGAACATTAAACAGGTTTATGCTTTAGATTACCAATTTTGTTAAACGTATAGCTTTTTTTGGTCTGTATAGCTCGCTATTTACCTAGTCTCTGCAATGTTGGTAGCAATCACGATTTTCCTTACTCCTGGCGGGGTCTTCTTAAAAACCTGTAATTATCCATGGCCCATTTATACGTTTGCCACAACCAAACATATGCTTGCTTTTTTTTTTTTTTTGTATTTGTGAAATATTACAATAAAAGCGTACCTGTGTCTGGTTAACAGTAGGCATCAATGAATGTAAAGGTATGATAACAAACCTATCTGAAAATTAAAAATCCATAAAAGATACAGTGTAAGCACAGAAACTTTAATTTTACAGGGAAGCCAACTATGCAGAATAGAGAAAATATGCTGCAAGTCAGTCTACTCTTCCTTATTCTGAATTTACAAGTGTAAGTATCATAACGACAAATTCTAAAGTAAAAAGGTACAAAGGAACTTTTTTATTACGCTATGACGACTTGAAAAATTTAAGAAAATGTATGAAGTTATGTAATTTATATTTCATTTTTAAATTCTCAAGTTATTAAATAATTCCTCGAGTTTAATAAACAAACTGACACTCTCAATCGTTCAGTAAGTTGAAATGCATTATCTATGGAACGTACACAACATGAACTGTACGACAGCTATCTGAATAGTCAAGAGCACAGTTCAACAAGTGAGATGAAAATATGAGTTACGTAAACAGGGCAAATTAAAGTGTCTCAGACAGGCACAGGGTATTTTAGTGTCCTATTAAAGAAACTTCTAGGAGTAAACAAGATTTAAAAGAACTATCGGCAAAGCAGTAGACAGAAGCTGCTGAAGAATCAGGAAAAGAGGAAGCGAACGCAGAACAAAGAAAGAATTTAGTTTTGGATGGAAGTGATCATAGCTACAAGAAAGGACAAAGAGGAACAGATGCAGGTCCAAGATTCTTTTTCAGATGGTTCACTCCTGCGCTGAGTGAAATGAGTTGTCATTAGCAGACGAAAGATAGCAGAGAAAGGCAAAAAGTGCTGAACACACTGCAATCATTTTGAGAGGAGAGACAAGGAAAAAAAAAAAAAAAATCAATCCAGTGCAACGCCAGCAATCACATGCAAAAATAAAGAGTTTGCCACTAACACTATTGCTAGAATTCCCATGTCAAATTTTGGTTTTACCTGACTTAAACATGACTTGTGACATCAAGAGATCATGCAAAGTGCTGATGTTGTCCCAGCCTGGAAGAAACACGAGAATTGCCCCATCCTGTATATAAAAGAGGGAGCGAAGGCAAAAGAGGTCAGAGTAAATTATATGCTGTGCAAAGAACGAGCTACTTGCAGAGTGACACATCTATGGTGGATAGGTGATATTTGAAGCCCTGCTGACTCACATTTGGAACAATGCTTCTAAGATTGTTTTCTACGTAAGAGTTAGCTACGTATATTTATCTGAATGTAATAAATAACAATTTTATTTTAAACATATTTCCCCGAGTGTTTTAAAGATTTCAACACTAGAAGAATTCGAGCTGCAAATAAAACGCAAACTAATATACAATTTTCAACACAGGAAGAACAAAATACAGAACGGCAACTCATCCTCATTATCCACACCTTAAATGACCTATCAACTGAAATATTAAATGATTTAATATTTTTAATAATCCAAATTCTCTTTAAGGAATCAGCCAAGGTGTCAGCTCGCCCACAGATGTTTTTGAACACAGAAACAAATATATAACTTCAGGTTATGGCAATCTACATACATTATACCTATGGTAACAGAAGCTATTCTTACTTCGTGTTCGTCACTGCTTCAAGCACAAGATCCTTCTGATATTAATATTCTGATGATGTTGTTACTCAATAACAAGGTAAGGCACATTTGGGGATAACTACTAAGGCATCTGTATTAACTACTCATCTTGACAAGCTGGAAGAGTCTCCTAGCTGTGCGTTTGGTACATGCCACTAGGCTTTTGCTCGGCTGTATAAAAATGCGGTCTCCACAGCATCTAAGTCATGTTTAGATTACTGAGGCAGAAAAACCATTAGAGGCAGAAAAACCATTAGAGCCAACCGCACAGTGTAGGCGTCAGGCAGTGCGCATCAATTAAGTACTGCTCTTGACCTCTCCCTCCCCTTGCTGAGGAGTTAAGAACAGAGATTTTGTTGTACCCTAAAGAGGTTTTCAGACAGTCTTCTACAGCTCTTTCACAAAACGTAACTTTCACTACAGACTACAAAGAATACTACCTTTGACAAACAGAGTCACAGAAAGAACTAAAGGTTAAATTAAATTTGCAATTATCTTACTTCCAGTCAAATAACTGAGGTGTATAATTAATTCGAAGGCTTATTTAAAAGCTTAGCCAAAAGAACAAAATGCAGCCATCTGAATCAAAATGGCACCCCAACCTTCAGCTATCTACCCTGCTTTACTTACACGACAAACCCTCCTGTCAGTGAAAGAATTCAGGCTCTTTTTCACCCCATGCTCAGAAGGGACCATAAATGAGCACATCAAGACATTTCTAAGTTTTCCAGGTTTATGTACATAGCTCTCCTTAATACCCACAACCCGAATTCAAGAAAATACTTAGATGTGTGCTCCCTTTTAAACACTGATTCTGTCCCATCATTTCAATAAACACCGTAACCAATCACATTCTAAATTCAGGGCTTAAATAGTAATCAGATATTTAAAGCTGTTAGATTCCTTCTCAGAAGAGCACAACAGAAAAGTCGTCTTCTTTACATCTGTATGATAAGCCAAAATAACTCTCAGCTCTGACACTCCCAACAGCCACTGACAACAATTCAGTCACATCATTAAAACGCGTTGACAGGAGACAGAAACGTACCTCTTCTTCCAAAACGATGTGTCTGATAAGTGCTGCTATAAGGTCAAGGTCGACCTTGTCATCATCCATCATTTCCAAGGCATCGATGGTACTTGCTGAATACCTACAGGCATTGAGAGCACACGCACTGGTAACTCACACACCAAGTCACGCGCTCGAGTTTCTGTCGTACGGCTCTGCAATCACACATCTACGTAACCCACTACTGTTCAATTCATTTCTTTGTCTGTTCAGTTATCCTACCTCCACTATGGGTGTGAGAGTTAGTTTAGTGCAATTCTTGCCAGTTTAGAATAGGAAGTTTAAGAATTGCTATGTTATGACTGAACTGTGCGTGAAGTGTTTACATGATCTCTCTCCTCCCCATAGATCACCTCGGACCTAAACAATCTGAGTTTACCCTTCAGTTTATCTCTCACTCCGAGTGACTACAGAAGGCATCTCTTCTGTTCAGCCCGCTGATCTGGTGAAAGCTAACGCTAGGGGAAGAACTGCTACGTGGTCCAAAAGACATGGTGGGGAAGGGGAGGAGGAGTACAAATGGGACGAGCAGAGTATGGAATAGGCCAAACACAGCACTGAGGACTTCTCCCTTGGAAAAGGCAGATAAAACTGAGCCACCTACATTCCTTACCGTTACCAAGCCAGATATACAGAAAGTCCCAAAATGCAGACGGCAAATAAAGACAGGAGAAAAACAGGAAGATGCTGGTCCTGAAAGAAATCTGCCAGGCTATCCAATTAATCAACATATCCAGACCACCAAAGTAGTCAAACGCTGGCAATCAAAAGAACGTTTCAAGTGGACAATCTCTACCAGGTGCTCAAGAGGCAAAATTATTTAGCTTGCTTTTAAACCACTCTAGGGCAATATTAAAATGAGGAAAACTTGTGGTGGGGTGTTTTTTTTGTTTGTGTGGGTTTTGTTTGGTTGTGTTAATTTTTTTTTTTTTTTTAAAAGTACATTTTGTATTATGTTGATTACAAGACTAAACTACCATGAAATCTCTCTTGAAGAGAAGGATTGAAGAAGAGGAGAACTCGTCAGAAGAGAACTAACAACCAAAGCTCAAGAAGCCTAACATTATGCTGGAAGACTGTAACAGACAATACCACCATAAAAGGCAAGCAACTTCAGAGCCGTAAGTTCTCTTACACGCAAAGGAAGCGAATTCTCTGTGACAACTCCAAAGTACTTTGGCGGTCACCAGCCAACTGTGCTGGCTATTCCATCATTATTGCCTTCCACAGCAGCAACTATCACATCATTAATAGAAGCACGGTAATAGAATACAGCACTAATTTGTGTTTCTCAGTTAAGAAGTGCCTAAAAACTTAAAGCAAAAGAGTAACTCGAGAACAACCTGCCCTGCAGCTGCCTTAAGTAGTCTGGCCATCGCTCCCTGTAGATTTCCTCTTTTTCTTCTTTTTCTGGTCTGCTTACATGTCCTTGCATGAAGCCTTTCTTCCACCGTGGCCGACGGTCTGTGTTTTCTGGAGTATACCTTTAAATTTAAATAACAAACATAATTAGATTTTGAAGCTAAAGTAATTTGAAGCCAGCTGCACAGCAGTTTTCTGAACTATGGATGACATGCTGCGCTTTAGCTATACCATGTAAATAAGATTCTTAAGTTTCTTTTCTGAAAGAAGTCTTACTTTTAAAAACAGGTACCATCTCTAGTAAGCATGAGAACGTGTAAAAAAGTGTGAACAAACAGAAAGACTAGCTTGATTCTGCAGCCTGAAAGTTCACCACACCAAAAGACCAGGCTCTTTTCCTCCTCAAGCCAACAGTTCCAGTAGCTATGTGCCCCTTCTAATTACTGTAAAAGCTACTAAACTTCCCTTGGAAGGTTTTCTGTTGAAAAACACAGCTAATTCTTTGAGAGGTTATTTATACCAAGACTATCTTTGAAAAGACCTACTAAGCAAAAAACTCCAAAACACTACCTATAACGGTGCTCAGACACCTACCTCAACTTCTCAATTACATCTTCGAGCAGATACTCCACCACAGGGAAAGTGAACCCGGGTATGTGAATCATTGGACAATTATCTGTGGAGGAAGGCATAACTCAGTTTTCAAACAGCAAATAAAATACTGTACTGAAATAACAGAGGCAATAAGCATCCTTCACTATTTGGTTTTTATGTTTATTTTTAAATTCTCACAGAAGATGCCAAATTCAATTCCAAATACAGTTGCTGAATAAAAAAAAGCATAGGTAGCAAGCAGCGTATTGTTCTCCAGCATGTTCATCTGGTGCCAGCTACAGGACAAAGCTGGAAGAATGAACAACTAAAGGCTTCAATCTGGTTGCCCACTCACACCGAGACTTCTAAAATATGGTAAATATTAGTAAATGTTTAGTATGAAAACACTCTGGAGATACTGTTCCCACAATATGTCTGAAAAGTAAATAACGAAGCAGCATATGCTCATGAGGAGATAAAACAAAGGGAATAAGCATCTCCAGCAGCTGGCAACTATTTGTAAAACTGACATCATTACCTCTTTTGATAAAAATCAACCCTAAAATCTGAGAACTGCATTATACTGTAGAAGCTTAAATTACTTCAGAGGAACATTTATAGGAAGTATTCACCTACCAAAATACTCCGAAAACTTCTCTGCATTTAAAGTAGCACTCATTAGTATTACTTTCAGATCCAAACGAATATTCAAAAGATCTTTAATAATACTCATTAAAACATCTGACTGAAGGTTTCTTTCATGAATTTCATCAAGGACTACATGACTAATGCTGGACAAGTGCCTAAAATAGAAGAGCAGGAAGTTAAAAATTTGTTTAGCAAAATTAAAAAAACAGAGCCGAGACTGTTAGAAACAGCTCAGTAGTCAAGTCATTTTATAATTGTATTCAGCTTCCTATTAAATAGGAAAACTTACTTATCTGACTGGAGCCACTGCAGGACGATTCCTGTGGTACAGTATAAAATTGAACCTTGTTTCCTTGGTAACCGACTGAAAGAGATAGATTAAGAATTCCTCAGTTCTCTTCTGCATTTCACAAAGTACTTTAAAAGCTTGAAATCGAAATGCAGACAGTCATTACAGACATTATGAAATACGCCTCATTCTCTAACTTGCTCACTTACAGTTCAATCGGTGGAACAAAGAATTAGGCCACAGTTGCAGCACTTTTGCTGACAGGGAATGAACTCCTTGTAATCTGACAGAAGCCCTGACTTCCCAGACACAATTTTTCATCATTTGCACATCGCTCTGCTGACCCCAAATTCTTGTAGCTATCCAAGCTCAGCACAAATGACAGCTGAATATACAGCAGTGTAACATGCTTGATTGTAAAGAAGAATATAAATACAATTCTATAAACTCAAATTAAAATGCTGAAAGGATTAAGCTGTCGTCTCTCACCAGCAGTTTTTCCTCAATGATAACTGACATTGTTATCTGCTGATAACATCTCAGATTTATTTTTTTAAATCATTCATCATTCCAAATGTAATAGCTTTTGCTCTATGGTGTTAGCTCTACGAACTCTTGTCAATGCACCTAACGTTATTACCCGATCCCAGGGAGATTACTCAATACCTAAGTGTAGCAAATACATAATTTTCCCCAGAAATATGGCTTACAGCATTCCCTCCTTCAGCATTTCCATTTTTCCTTGAAATTCACGGATTAGTGACATCAGTTTTATCTCTATGGATAGCAGAACCTTTTAGAAGAGCTGAAAAAGGGACCACAACTAGACAACTTGGTGCTAGCCATTGTTACACGTTGCATAAAATACAGTTGGCGCACTCAAACTTTTTGCCAACTTTCAGAAGCCTGATTCACTACACCAGCTATTCACAGGAATTCCTCCTGGAGAAAATATTAGGATGAAAGCAGTCACCTGTGTTAAGAACTACTTTTCAAATTTTCTTGCTTGAATGACAATAGATACTACTTTATGTGAATGCACAAAAACGGCCAAGGGAGCCTCTCTTACCTCTGTAGACGAATTTGGTATCCTGTACTCTTGCCATTACCACAGGCTTCTGCCCTTTCAGCAGCAACTCTCTCAGCCACCTTAGAAACATAAATAAAATCAAACTAGTGCATTAAAATGTTTTGGGGTTTTGGGTTTTTTTTGGTTTTTGTTTTGTTTTTTTTTTTTTAAATCCCACAATGCTGACCTGGGATTTAGCTACTCATCAGCAGGAAACACTTAGAAACAAGATGTTACGCAAAGGAACACCCCGAAAGCCACCTTTTCTCCTCCACCGAGAACAGCGTTTCCTGTCAGCAACCCAAGAACAGGCTTGCGACCCAGGACATGTTTTAAACGAACACAACCATTTCAGCATTAGGAATACGCTCGCCCTTTCAACAGGGTGAGCTTTTCCTCATGGGAAGTAAGGTTCTCTAATCATTTGATACTTAGCTATCACGAAGAGTAATTGCCCTGCACTTAAAAGCTAAATTCTTTCTTGTTCATTAATGGACTTCTAAAAGGCCTGACTCAACAACAGTGTTTACTTTCATTCACATTTGCACTGCCCAAATCCGTTAAAATCACAGATATAAACCATGACTAAATTCAGGGAAGAGTGAGGCTTGCACTGCCAGTGCTCTATTAACAACCAAAACTTAGGAAATATCAAATTGGTGTATATTAACAAAATTGTGATTTGCAATAGAATCTGAGAGCACTGAAAACGAATATACAAAAAGCCATCTTCATTGTCCACTACAGGCTGAATGCTTCTCTTGAGCTTTAAATTTAGGATGAGTACGGTTGACAGCAGAGCAGTTTCTCTGAGAGGTCATCTGGAATTCTTTCAGATCTGAACTTCACATAACCCAGCAGATCACACACTCAGTTCGTAAGCTTGCCCATGGGTCCTAGGCCCAGTAAGAAACATTTTCATTCAGTGATTCTGAGTAAGGCAGTTATTCTTCCTCATATTTACTGGGGGGGTGGGGTGTGGAAATCACAAGAAATTAGTTAGTCCGTCAAAATGGCACTTACCGAGATGGCGCTGATCCTCCTAGGCTGAGTACAAACAATCCGGCACGTAGACCCTTTTCCTCGTTCTATATAATCATCCAAGATGAACTGTGTCACTTGGGTTGTCTTTCCACAACCAGTTTCACCACTTATCACAGTTACTCGATTATTGTTTATAAGGTTTACAAGCTCCTGTTTCCAAACAAAGAAAACATTTCTTGTATTATTATTCAAAACAGATTTCAGAAGGATTTTGACAATTTTCTGCTACTGTGCGGTGCACTTACAAAGTGTCATAGCAACTAAAAAAACAGGTATTCATTCATAATACTTAAAAAAAAAAGTTTAAACCACACAGAAGTAATTTCTGCACATTTGCACTTCACATGTATAAGGTTTAAAGCATATAAAATCTGAATACTAGCTTTAAATACTTAAGATTCTATATGAAAATAACTAAAATGAAAGCCTGAAATACACTTTTTAGCTCTTCTCCCTCCTGCCTGCCTCCCCTGTATCTTTGGTGACTGAGAACAGGAGTTATCTGCCCGATGGCAAGACTGTACTAACTGCGCAACATTTTAACGTTTCTTATACCGACAGTAACAGATTGCTTACACTCACAGCCTCTACCCCCAGGCCAAAGGACTGCAAAGGAGGGTGTAACTGGTTTAAGAAACTAACAGGAATAACCACGTCATGACAGATACGCTAACTTCACAAAGGAAGCTCACTAACCATTCATTGAACCTGCAGAACAAAACATTGCAGAATACTCCTAATATCCATTTCATACAGGTAACATCCAATGAAGAATTCACAATTAATAATAACAACCCATACTGTCACTGATTTTTATATTCTGACCAGGATATTAACAGCAGTAGCAGCCAGCAACACAACCATAAAGTCTGTGATTAAAAAAGGTTTAATCTGCATTATATTCAATTCTAGATTGGGCAAATGTTCAACAAATGGCCACAATTTTGTATTACATACAAAAGAAAAAAATAACAAAAACCCCATGATCCAAGTAGCTAGGAATATTCTAGAAGTTCAACTGGCAGAGAAAGAAGAAAAGACCTAGACTTCTGATGCCATGAAAATTAAAAAAAAAAAAAAAAAAATTACTTAGTGTATCTAGCATTCAAATCCATTCCCGTGAATGATGCTGCCACTGCTGACAAAACTGTATGTAGCGCTGAGCAACCCCATACATAGCAGGAAGCAGTGAACCTCAGTTACTTTCTGAAAGAAGTCAAACCCAGAGTCAGAACTTGGGAAGCTTCAGCAGCTTCATAAAAGGCAACAAAGGTTCCCTGCGAGTCCCAGGTACACAACCATTTTCTCCTATTTTACAACAGGGCAACAAAACCACGTATTCTCTCATATTAAATACACATTTACCTGTCTCATTCCATATGAAGGGAGTTTCTCTCGGAATCTCTGGGGAAAAAGAAAGTAACAGCACACTGTTGAAGAGGTGTTTAAAGATACGAAGTAATATAACAGCTTTCATCTATAACCTAGGCTAAACTGAGAAATAACACGACAAACTGTTCGGCTAATACCTACACAAACACAGGTCCACTAGAAAGAAGTTTAATTCCACGCATGTTTTCAGTTTCATTAAGTTTAGCAAAATTATTTCAACCCAACAGTTCAGCACATGAAGATGGAGGTACATATCGCTGCAAGACCAGGGCCCTGTATCGAAAGGAGAACCACCTGCTTGTGGCAGGACTGTATTATCTGACAACTTTATATATGGCTATTAGAACATAAAAAAACGTTTTAAGCGGCAATTCCTGCAGAGCCCACTTTTGTGCTTTCGGTTTTACACATAAACACAGGGATAAAATCTGCTAAACATCAAACGGAAAATCCCACCCAATGAAACAATGGGTAAGCTTAAAATTCTAGATTTCATGCACTGAAAGCCTGCTTTTTAACTGCTGCCCTACTGATAGGTACACATTTTGTAAATTCTGAAGGTAATTCTTAGCCAAGGTAACGATATGAAACCTTCCTAGTAAATAGACTGCAAGAAGTTCTGTTTTCTGGTTAGTTTAATTAAAAAAAAAAAAAAAAAAATCCAACAAAAGCTTTCTACTTCACACATGGATAAGCACCTGCACATGGACAAGCACCTGCACATGGACAAGTACCTGCATTTCAATATATCTGGGATCAGACTTCTTCTTTCTTAAGTCTTCTTTAAGCTGCTCATCTAAATCAGTATCTTGCTCATTTGTTTCAAAGAGATATTCCACATCCCGATCAAGAGATGTTTTTTCCAAGACCAGTCTCTGCCTGACAGGAGGTGTTTCAGCATCTGTTTTCACTTTCGCAGGCTGCTCTGGAGTCGGGCTGAAATAACAGCAGAGAACAGACACTTGGAAGATTACCCAGGATGTGCTCGGCCACTGTGAAGGGCACACCGAACCATTCCAGGGAAACCTTTAATCTGGTTTGGAGACATTGCATCCAGGAGTTACCTGGCCATCAGCTGATGAGGATATGGTGTATGTCATTAAAACAATTAAAGTCTGAAAACTACCAGCCATCAAAAATGTCACATCAGTTTCTAGAAATGTAACACGTTCCTTTGTATTAAACGACGCTAACAAAGGAACAAAACAGAACCACCGCTTCACCCGCTGTCAGAACCACTGCCCTGTACCCGGACCGTTCCGCAAAGCGGCGGCCCGGACACCTCACCTCAGCGGACGCAGAGTCACACGCCTCAGCGCCCATCTCACTGCTGTTACTTTAAATCCTTTTAGTGTCCAGAGCAGACTCTACCTCACGGAGGCCGAGACCACGTTCCAAGACTGGGCAGTAACCGAACAACGAAGCCAAATGCCACCTCTGGAAGAGTGATTCCAGTGGCCAGGGGCGCTTAAAAATTCCATGTATCTACTCTAGTAGGCCTGGAGTGCAATTACAGGATTTAATGATTGTAAGTAGAAATTTAACACCCCGAACTCAACAATAATCAGGGATATTCACAGCAACGGTTACCACCGCTTCAGTATGACGATACTTGTGGAAAAAGTGAGTAGATTTGTTAACCTAACTCACTCACTAAAGGTAGATCTTTTCAGACACATCTTCCCGCCAGTTTGTGGGAATTCTGCAGAGCTCCAAGCAAACAAAAGCACGAGTAAGCGGCTCTCCTCACCCGTCTTCGTCCCCAGACCACCAGGACATGGCCTCCTGCTCCTTGTCGCTCTTCGCCTGGACGGCGCTCAGCAGCTGCACGATCTGCTCCTCCCGGCGCTCATCCATACGCACAACCGCTCTCTGGGGTCAGAACAGAGCAGAAGCTCAGCCCTCCCCAGCACGGCTCCCCCGGGACCCCCCGGCGGGGCCCAGGCCCGGCGGGCCCCAGGCCGGCCCGCCCGCGGCCCCCCACCTGCTGCCGGTCCGTCTCCTTGCTCTTCTCGCCCTGCTTCCGCGCGTACCACAGCCCGATCTCG
>Ga0065711_1009030_pt1 | contig 11756 bp, 7 predicted proteins | sample Hoacrofraction12_FD_59098 | JGI IMG/M metagenome (GOLD analysis project Ga0065711, IMG submission 59098) | Hoatzin crop microbial communities from Cojedes, Venezuela - Epithelial fraction 12 v2 (version 2) | ecosystem: Host-associated > Birds > Digestive system > Esophagus > Crop | place... | reverse complement strand
AAAAATTGCTTAATGCCTCCTGGATGCACAAGAAAAGTGAAAAACAATAGCTCATTTGAGGCAGGGTTTATGGCTTAGCGAGATTATTAGTTCTCTGAATGAATAGTTGTCTGCCCTGCATTTCTTCAGTTTCATTTAACGTACAGACAAAAATACCTGTAGACTAAAATTAAATGTATTAGGCTGCTCATGACAAATAGCAGAAGGAGAGATATTTAATAATATTTTTAATGTCTATCAAATATATGTTGTTTTAGAGAATCCTAGTTTCTCAGGCTGCGTTTATTATTCTCCTATCTGATATTCAGTGCGATTCGATTTGTTTGCAGAAGAGGATTTTAAAGGAAAAGTAGAGCTAATTTTCTGTGTAAGGTTAACGAATAAAATCTGTGTGCTGTGGATAGCAATTATTAAAAGGGTCTGTCATTAAAAATTGATCTGGCATGGGTTCTCTTTGTTAGTTATTTGATAGGAGATAGTAATTAGAATTGTTTGAAGAAAGATGAGTGATACTATGGAACAAAATATGCCATATTGATTTAAGAAACCATTAAAGAACACAGAAGCAAATTTTCCCCCTATTTTTCACACGTGCATGCAGGGCATCCCCTTAAGTGAAGATATGATTGCCATCACCTGATTACTGAGGAAGCTTACATATCACTTGGTGTTTAAATGACTAAGCCACAAGAGTCAAATGGTTTATTGAATCAGAAGGGTAATTGTAAACAGGACTTAAAGTCTCTGCAGAAAGTTCTTTCATGGTACAAGGAACTTGCAGACTAAATCAGCTAGTTAGTAGTGGTTGCTCCAGTAGTTCATTAAGTGTAGACATCTATAACTATATACAAATATTGATATGGCATCATTTGCACAAGAAGAGGAAGAGTAGATTGGTAAAATTGCCCAAAGCACATCAGACTTTCCAAAAAACCTCAAGATTCCTATCTTCACAAGAAAAACAACATGTTAAATTCTTTTAAAGACCCATTCCACGTGATTCATAAAATAATCTCAGTTCTGGTTAGAACACAACTATAAATACAGGGGAGAACTGAAAAATTGTCTGTGTAAACTTGGATTCATGCATTAGAGCTATTAGTGTTCACAGCTTTTTCAAACATTAGAACCCTCATTAAAGTATCCTTGACTTAATTCTGTTTAAAAAAAAGAAGGTTGCAATTGACACTCTAATGCTGCCTTACTTAATCTTCATGTATAATTTATTCACCATACACTGCCATTGCTAAATCATTTAAGAATAAATTTTCATTGTAAGAGGAGTATCACTGTAGTGAGATCATTATGTATTTCCAAGAAAATATATTGCCCTAGAGAGAAGAAATTTTTAGCTTTCTTATCTTCAGTTTTTTTTCCAGTGATCTGTTCTTATCTCTCTTGTGTTTATCCTTCATCTTTTAAGCTCTCATTCAGAAAAAGCTTGGCAATTGCTAAGTTTAAGCATACACTTAAAGTTGATGAGAAGATGGGTTTAGAACATGGTTAATTATTTTGCTAAATAGTGATATTTGCACAAGTTCAGGATTCAGAGAACTGTATGCTCTCTCTCCTTGGTGTAAAAACCACTTATTATACCTTTATTATTTCTTCGTGACAGTATAACTGTAGTGGAAATGCAACATAGACTGGCAGACCTGTACTAACTGTTCTCTAGGTAACCCAATTTAAAAAAAATAAAAGTCATATGACTAGCAAACCCACCCATTAGGAGGATGTTTATGTCTGTGAGTGTGGGTGTCAATACTCTTACCTAATTTAAGACACCAAGAAAGTTATGTATTTAGTTCAAGCTTGACAGCTGGGTGGAATTCAGTTCCCAAAACCTCTAATCTAGTGACTTTTTAAATATCTTGGTATGATTGTCTTACTTTAAACAGCAGCTCCAAAGGGGTCTCCAATGGAGTCCTTTTTTGTCATGTTTGCCAACCCCATCTTGATGTCTCAGGTCTCCTAGAATACTTGAAACAGAGCAGAATTCCTGTTTTGAGGCCACTGAACTGATCTTTGACTCTTCAATAGGGATGAATTACCTTCTGGAGGTGTTCTCTTTTTTCATGGGATGAATAGAGTCTGGGACAACTACTTTGAACACAGTGACTAAATTTAAGGTGGCTGAAGTCAGGTGAAATAATTTCTTTTCCATGACATCCATACCAGATGGATTAATAATCAGTCTCTGCTCTGTGACATAATTACAAATGCTGTGAATAATACTGAAAAGTATATGAAATACTGTACATTAAAACCTACAGTAAGGTAGATAAAATACTAATATTAAGAATAGTGTGTATAATATTATAACCTTTGACCTGTATGCAAGTTGGAGGGCAATTTTGGTCTTCAACTTGTAATGGCTATGTTTTGTTGCCCAGTTTACAGGATTATAAAATGGCATTTTTTATAAATCTATGTTTCTTAGCTTCCTCAAAGTGAAGTGTGAAAATTTAAAGCACGAGATTTACATTAGAAAGTGTATCAATTACCTATGATAATAAAGATAAGCTTATGTAATCTATATGTATATGTGTTCTAAGAACCTTACAGACAATACATCATGAGCTAGGGAAAGGGGGATAGAACAGCACAAAAGTATGATTTTTTTTTGCTTAGATTTGTAACATTTTTCCAGTACTTTATGGTACCTGTATTTTAACATTATGTTTTTGCAGTTGTGTTTTATGATTTACTAGATTATCATGACCTAAATGTCTAGGTCAATATATGGTATTTGAACTATACCTTGAAGATACATGGTAGTGATTAAGAGTAGGAGAAAGAAATGAGGTATTGGTACTTTACATAAGAATGTTAAAGTTTCTGATTTTTAGGTTTTATTAATCTTTCTTAAGAATATTACGGTTTCCTGGATTTCAAATTTCTTATTTCTTGCAAAATGTTCTCATAAAGTTTTTTTCTAAACTAGTGGAGAGACATATATGAAAATTAGTATCAATGATTTTTAAAGGGAATTTGGTTATTTTTAGTAAAAGAAAACTTAATCTAATATTTCTATTCATTCCTAAATCTGTTTTTTAAAGTATTCTCAGGCAGGAAGATGTTCCAAAGCCCTGCTTTTGCTGATTACCTGCTGAAAAAAAACTCTAACAGCAGCCCAGCTCCTAAAAACCTTCTAAGCTCTGCTTCTTCTCTAGGCCTGGTAGTTCTGTCTAGTCCTGTAAAGCTCATAAACTCCTCACTCCTCAGTGAAGATTGGAGAATAAACCACATTTGCCATTTCTACAACATGCTGTTTTGGGGATATGCTGTTCTGAAATACATTAGGATAATGTAACAAATGCAAATTACCACTGATTTTACAGCCTCTCAAATCTCACAAATGCCTTGTCCAATTACCCTCAAACTTTCTAGGGGAAAAAAAATCATCTTATTTTAGAACACCACACAAGAGAAATTTCTGATAGAACAGTCTGATGTTAAAATTAGATGGAAGGACCTAATTGAGCTTGTAATGGAAGGTACTTACAACCTTAGTTATGGAATGACTACCACAGCTCCATAATAGTCTCTATTTCAGAAAATCAGAAAGCTTTATACAGACATCCTGACAGGGTATTCAGAAACGGGGGACGAAAATACTAGCCAAGACAGGTCTATATTTATCACTATGCTGGTATGGCCACTTACTGTATATCAAGAAAAAACCCACTATTATGTGGACTAAATAAACATTGCCCACATTTGTGTTGAAAATATATGAAAGCCTAGTACTTTGGTGACTGTGTTTACTAAAGCCATCTGACAAAATATGATAAGAATCTATCTCTAATTCACCTATTAAAACAGTTATTTTTCAGCTTTTGGGTAAGACACCACCAATTTTCTTAGCTGCGCCAGCTCCGTATTTATGCACACGCACACACATTTGTTTTGTAACCTATCTGAATGCCTTGGACAAAAACCTTGCCCAGGGGAGTAAATAGCTTCTCTCCTACACCTTTATGCTTGAAGTTTGACCTTGGCAACCATTCTTATGCAGGTAATCAGGCCTGTGTTAATTTCACTTCAGACACCTAACCTAAGTAGCTAAATTATGACCAGAGCTGCCATAGGTGATTCAGATCTCCAGATTGTGTGAGTAGCTAATGGGAACAGTGCTTGGTTAGGTCCCAAAAACTAGCTGGGATAAATGTTATTCAGTGTGCCTAGTCCTGCCAAGTCAGATGTGGTACGAATAGGAAGAAAGAAGAGTGGTGACTCTGCTCCTCAATGCAGTGTCCAAGACAGCTCTGGCTTGTAAAGGGAATTGCTATTTGCTGCTGGGTTAGATCAACAGAAATTTACTACCCTGTTGAACGATCTGTGGAGCATGGGTACATCTCTCAAAGCACCTCTTTCTCACAGTGTATTTCAGAGTTACTGACTGATGGACACACTGCTCCATTCTCCATTCTAAACTGAAACTTTATTATGTTTGTAGTGCAATTTTCTGATTTTGTTTTGTTTTGTTTTCTCTTCTGTATTTGGAAGACAAATGGAACTGAGGAAAGATGCAGCCCATGGAAGTTTACGAATTTCTGGGTGCATATGAAGGAGGTCATGTGTTTTGCTGTCTAAATATCTACCCAGCGGTGACTGTGATGGTCTCTCTGTCATAGCTGAACATTTCTAGTGGCTTCTGTGTATTGCTTGTAGCTTATGAACAACTGAACAAAATGAGACTTTCAGTTAGCAAGTTACTCAGTTTTATTGAGGCACTACACTGTTCCTACGACAGAGTAGTACAAAGATTTTGTTCTTCTTGGACTTCATTAATTTTCTGGTATATGTTTTGGTACTTTATTGTTTTTTTAGGCTAAATCTAAATCACCTATATGTAAACAGTATATTTTTCACGGTAATACCAACCAACAGGTCTATTCAGCAGTGAGACAAATTGTGCCTCGAAGCATGCCCATTTCTCTCACTGACTGTAAAGGGTGACGAATGTGTTCGGCTAAGGAGTAGATATCTATATGGTAGAGCTATAAAACTGGTTGAGGTGGGATCACATGCTTACTGAGAAACAACTTGTGGTTCAGAAGTCCCATGAGACGTTCTGCTGTCCCCCCTGTTTCCATGCAGGTGAGATGCCCGAGCTGCACTGCAGAATCAACGGCAGACAGAGGCTGAATGCAACTTTTAACACAAGTTCAGGCAAGCACCATTCTGAAAAGCTGGTTTTTCCCATGAGGCCCTAACTGCGCTGACGTACCGAGTGCTAGTTGGCTGACTCCAGGTTATGAACTAAACCGATTACTTTGTCTCCTTTCGCAGGACATTTTTTTGTGTGTGTGTGTGTACAATGACAGACAAAATGTCAGTGATACACATCTGGTAGAGTTCAGGGGGTGATGATCCTTCTTTCCTGTTTGCAGCCTATACCTGTGTATGGGGTGTGGGTGCCCAGGTGCTGGCAGTGGGTGAATGCAGGGTGGCCTCTGTGAGCAGAGGCTGGGGATGCCCCATGATGGACATGGCATTTCCAGCCGGCTCCCACCGACCCCACCGCAGGGCACGGCTGAGCCCAGCAGCCAAGATGGCAGCTCCTCAAAGAAAGTGTACTTAGGAAAGGGTAAAAAATGTTGCCTGTCTGTAAAAATTGAGGAAAAAAATGTGAGAGAAATAACCCTGCAGACACCAAGGTGAGAGAAGAAGGAGGAGGAGGAGGCTCTGCAGGGGTGAAGCTGAGCCTGGAAAAAAGGGTGGAGTGAGTGGAAGGTGTTGCTCTGAAATTTTTTTGTCTTTTTCTCTCACCACCCAGCTCTATTTTAGTTGGCAATGAATCGAGTTCATTTTCCCCAAGTCAAGTCTGTTTTGCCTGTGGTGGTAATTCATAAGGGATCTCCCTGTCTTTATCTCGACTCATGAGGTTTTACATCTTATTTTCTCCCCCTCACTGACATCAATGCATCAACTTTCTGTCTACAAGATGGCAGATCCTTCTGTTCTCTTCAATGCCAAATGGGATCCTTCCATTAAAAAATACCGTAGATTCACACTTAGTGTAAATCAGCATAGATCTTTTTGTCACGGAAATAGTTTTTGAGGTAAGTTCTGTCTGTAAAGACATCATCTTTGAAGCTGCATTGACTATGAGGTGGTGACAGACAGATATGTAAAATATGTTTTCTCTCAATTATAGTGTATTTATTTTTTGTAATCAGTTATCTCTTCTTGTAGGGATACAAAGCACATATCAATTGTGGTTAATGGAAGCAAAAAGAACTGCCTACTACAATTTGAGGAGATTTTAATAGTAACTAGTACTCAGCTTGTGAGGAAATGGAAAAAGTCCAGAAATTTTAAGAAATGGTTTTCATGTGTATTGTTTGGACGGAAATTTTGGAGTCTCTTCAGCTGGAAGTACAGCATTTATTTTTGTTATGCTGGTTACATTGTACGTCTATCCATGCCGCAGCATTCTCAATGTCTGTTCTCAGCCTTGTTCTGCTCTTAGGGAGTTCATCCCTTCTTTAATTTTGCCAACTCCCATCTCTGAACCCACCAGAAAAATTTATCTCTGGATATGGCACTACATATTTTGCTATGACAAAAAAAGAAGAATTACTGATGGTCAAAGCTGGCAGATTTCTGTTGGAGGAAGACTGAGAGACTAATTCGAATCTAGAAAGCAGCAAATAAAGATTTGAAATGCCATGAAGGCTATGGGCCTGTACTAAATAACAACAGTACACACATTACTAATGTTTTTTCCATTTAGAATTTAATATATGAGAGTTAAAATTAAGGCCATTCTATGCAGAGTTCAACAGAGCTTTACCATATTTTTTGCATATAAAAAATATCTGTGCCTAGAGATGTTTTAAGACATCTTTATTTCTCCTTTTCAGCTATGTTCTATACTACATAGACCCCTGTTCGCAAGTGGTGCCACTGAGAATGTCAGGCCTTGGCTATGTGGATAATCTGTGTGAAAATCATATTTTGTTGCTGAGGTTTACAATTTAAAACCACTGGATGTTTTTGTGGTGGATATTTTGACATGCAGAAATGTCAAATCCTTGATCATTTGTATCATGATTGNGGTGCTTTTAAGGCAGTATAATAATTATTGCATAATCTGTATGATACATAGCTATATGATATGTTTACATGACTACATGATAACTTAAGCTGCTGTATGGGAAGTATTCACACTCAAGATGTCGCTGAACTGTGGATTAGCTACAAGTGACCTGAATAACAAAGGATGTAAGAACNGATTTGTCAGTATCTGTAGCATGCACCATCCACCTTCTCTCTCCTTCAGCAAGGCTTAACTAGAATGACTCACAGAATAGCGCAATAGCCTATTGTTTAGATAATTTACCTACACCGTGACACACTTATGTAAGACATGGGATTGTCAGTAATTTACCTGCCATAGTAATTAATTTGCTGTATTAGCTATAAATATGGCTAATAGTGTATTCCCTGTAGCTCATTGTCTGTTTAACTCTTCCACAGTCATATATTTTTATGGTCTGACCCTGAAAGTTAGCAATATTGCTGATCTTAAACACCTGTCTTATAACAGTTGCCTATTTCTATCAACAAGACGCATGGTTATATTAATAATATATTTTTTAAGCTAGTCCCACTGTCACTGGTTTAAAATTTGAGACTTTCAAGTTGTTGTAGGATGTAGTGATTCTTAGTGATGTGTTTAAAAATAAATAAATAAAAAGATACCATATACTCAATAGCAAATGAGCTGTGATAATTCTTTTCTGTTCTTCATCTGTTTTTTATAGTCAATCTTGTAAGTTACTGCTAAAACTCCTATCTACACCAGAATCATGCCTGGAAATTTCTACTCCTGCCCTTTAAAAGACCACCATCTTTCTTCCTCCAACTTTTGCCACTGCTGAAAATGTATAGTGTGTACCTACTTGCAGACGAAGATCGTAACTGGGAGGCACCTGTGAACCAACATACTGTGAACCGCAGAATGACAGGCAATAACTCCTGAAGGAACCTGTCCAGGAATTTGAACTCTGAACACAAACTCGGTGTTTGTTACCTGCAATCACCTGTTCTCTGTGTGAGTGTATATTTATGTACACAAATATATATCAGACCAAGAACAAATGGAGTAAGGGGTTCTTGTGTTTTTAATAATATGGACAAATACAATCTTAGAAATTTTAGTATCACAAAGCAAGACAAGTGGTTCTGTTTTCTGACTTCTACCCCTCTTATATCAGCGAAGAATCTTTGCAATATCCTAAAGATGACAGTTCAGTTTCCAAAATTTGCGCCTATGTTAGAACTGCAATCTTTAGTGATTTATACTCAGAGTGCATTCAGTCACAGACAGGAGAAAGAAAGCAGCTTTTAGACAGTCTTGGATACATTACCACAATAATTGCATCAGCAAGGACTTTGGAGCACAGACAAAAATACATGAAACAGAGGAACATGCACTATTCACTCGAGAAGTGCAAAGTAAAAGATCAATGTTTGGTAAGGAAGGTCAAAATAGGCAAAAGGTAGAGAGAATTCGCTGTCAGGACTGGAGTGCAGAAAACGGAAATTATTTTTCTGAAGTGCTAGTTGGTGTCTCTAAAAATCTAAATTCTTTTACAGATGCATTTTGCGGAATGGTAGTAGTTAATAAACAGATGGTTAAATAACAGATTTCAGCTGGAGAGTACCCATCAAGGGACGGAAGAGTGGAAAAATGACCTTGTGTTTTGAGGCAGGAGTGGGAGAAAAAAGCAGTGTGCATCCATGCTAAATACCGCACTGGAAGCCTGCAAAGTCAACTTGATTCAGTGAGCTTTGGAGATGCAGGAGGTGGTTCACGTAGTTAACTGGTGCCTAAACACAGAAGTTACCTGAATAGCAACAAAAAAATATCTGGACTTGGGTATAATTTTTACCATTTTTAAAAACATAAATCTCTTTGCTTCATTAGTACACCAGGATGGGTTGTTATATTTCACAGCTATGCTGAGATAGGCAGTAATATTGCAGCAAAATGAATATAGGCTTGTATTTGGGAAGGCAGTTACTTAAATCTCTGTAATTAGGCTTCAATAAGGAAAGTAGTTAGTGGTAGCTGTTTGCAACAGTGCTGTGCCAAGGGCTGTGCCTTTCTGAACCAAAAGGGTCAGATGCAATCACTTTTATTACTTTTGAAATGCTAATTAAAGAGTCTATCAACATCTTGAAATACTGTTTCAGTAATTATGTCATATTATGAAGACAGCATTCATTAAAAGAATATGAGAAAATATTTTTTAATCAATGTAAGTGGTAGAAATAAAGATTGCCCAATATAATCCTTATAAGATAATACTGTACATCATATTAGTAGAAAATAATTTACTATATAAGACATCCTTCTTCTGTTTTCTGACAACAAAGAGGACGTTTTATTCTCCACTCACTGTTTCAGAAAGCCTTGTGTTTTTGTGTGATGAAAACATAGAAGTTTGGCAGTTTCAAAGGTGAAATGGTGACACTTGGTGAGATACAGAAGGAAATAGGGCCTATTTCTCTTTAAACAGCAATAGGGTTCACATTTTCCAAACCTTTCCCTGGGGAACTTCAGAGAAATCAGATGTGTACCATAATCAAGTAGAAATTTACAGGATTAAGGCTTCAGTGTTTGTCATCTTTCAGAGGACACACTGAAAAATTTATGACAAGATTTTTTCCAACTTAATAGTTGCGAGAAAAAAGCAAGAGTTTTGTAATAATGGTTTAGGTATTGATGAAAAAAAAGGCTGATTTAAGCTATTAAAGCAGGAGTGTTCACCATCTGGAAGAGCTATATACTATTTAACATCTGTTGATTTTGCTCTCCAGAACATCACTAAAATACTCGCAATTAAGAAAAGCAGTGACTATGTACAAACATAGTTGACCATTACTGGAAGAAACACCCTATAACAGATGTAATTTTGATACCATGTAATTCAACAATGCTTCTTGCAATATTAATGGCTCTTCGTAACGTATTCTAATTTTAAAATTCATTACTAAATTATTCAGCAGTCTATAAAACAGATGTATGGCACTGCAGCACCCAAGTTGCTGTATCCATTATAAAATTATATTTTTATAATCTGTATGTAATTTGTCCTTTAAGTCCCACACAGAATCTATGAATGTTTCCAGGTGCTATGACTCACCTTCAGCTTCCTCACTCCCCTGAAAGTTTTCACTTATGTTCCTTTATGACCTGTTTCAACATTAAATGTCAAGCTTTTATGGTTAATTGGTACCGTTGCTTAGAGCTTGATAGGTATGTATTTTAGAAAAACAGAACACAGAGAAAAGATTTTGTTTTTCTTGTAATATCTATTTGCATTTGCTGGAGCTTAGAAGTAACTTCTTTGTCCATGCATACTTGATCTTTCACTCAGAAAATGTGTGAACTAGGAACAAACCTTACACTTCTGAAAGACTAATTCGGATTCCTCCTGCAGGTGACAATACACCCTTGGATACTCTTTGCACCTTCATCTCCCATGAACGTTGCAGAAAATGTTCTGGAGCAAATTATATGACCCAGGTTAGAAGTCTGTATGATAGTTTCAGTAGAAGGAGAGGTGATTTTTTTTCCTCTCATGTTTGAAATGACAGCAGGATGACACGACAGAAAGTTTGGTTGAACTGTTTGCCTTATTACATGGAGTAGTAAAAAGTTCAAAAAATGGAGAAAGAAAGATATTTGTTTAATTATAGCAGCTGAAACTTGAAAGCTGATGAGGTGAAACAGACAAGGCATAAGGGCAACAGGCTGAGCAAAGTAGAACATGTTATACCAGCAAAGAAGGAAATAGAGACCTGATTTTAAAATGCTACATGCATATCACTTTACAGTCCAAGCTATGCACCACATCCAGTTACCCAAAAAACTGCATGAAAGTGTACATATATGGGTCAGAACATGGTCAGGTTGCAATTTTACTCAGACTGTTAACATATTTTCATGTGCATTTTTGCCTATTCTCTTTCAGGGTCTGGGGGAGAGCGGGGTCAGAGACTCTAAATATGCATCCAGCAGTCACAATAGCAATTCAAATCAATTTGCTGTTGATGTACCTGACTTAGGTTTGATCTCCGTATTGACTACTAAGATCAAAATCATACTGGGCTGGTATCATATAGTTTTTAAATGGATTAAGGAAGCAGGATAGTCTACAACAGCTAGCCTGTTGTGGGTATCATTAGTAGAGATAGTTTCAAGTTAGATACTTTGAATCTAGTCTGTTTAAGCTGCTGTGAAGGCAGTGAAGGCATGATCCTTTTTCCCTTGTGTTAGAATTCTTTTATATGACCGTGTAAACATTTCCATTGCTACTCTCTAGAATAGAAGCAAGACATCTGCAGTACAGTAACTAGCCAGAGCACATTGTGATTCACAATACAGAACCTGTGCACTAAGTATGCTACAGTAAAGATTTGACCCACTTGGCTGTTTGTACCTAGAGTAGAAATGTGCCTGATGCAGGATTAATCCCACATAACGTCAGAGAACCATCAAATCTATATCTAAATCCGAATGAATCATCTCAGCTCCCCCCATAGTCATTAGACTGAAATGGGAACCCCCAGGAGCCGTTTTTCTGATTTATCTTAGGTGCCTATCATTGGGTTGGACTAATTCCTTTTTCGACCTGTTTGCAAAGGAACCTAGGATGACTAGCACTGACATAGACTGAAGATGCTTCAGACAGTGCAAAAAAATCTATTCCTGTTGCATACTCCTCCCCCCCCCC
>Ga0065711_1048541_pt1 | contig 11758 bp, 7 predicted proteins | sample Hoacrofraction12_FD_59098 | JGI IMG/M metagenome (GOLD analysis project Ga0065711, IMG submission 59098) | Hoatzin crop microbial communities from Cojedes, Venezuela - Epithelial fraction 12 v2 (version 2) | ecosystem: Host-associated > Birds > Digestive system > Esophagus > Crop | place... | reverse complement strand
AACATTCAAGACCAGGTTGGACAGGGCTCTGAGCAACCTGATCTAGTTAGTGGTGTCCCTGCTTGCTGCAGGGGGGTTGGACTAGATGACCTCTAGGGGTCCCTTCCAACCCAAAACTTTCTATGATTCTATGATTCTATGAAATGGGTAGATAGTAGACGGCTTGTGCATTTAACTTTTTAACTGTACATTATTTGAACTTTTAGTGCATTGTAGCTGTACAAATAATGGTTCTTTGCTGTTAAGACTTTACTTATCAGATTAACAATGAATTCTTGCCTTGGCATGTATGAACTGTTCTTTTTCTCGTTTAGTGAGAGGGTTCTGAGAGTCCTGGTGGGCAACACGCTGAACCAGAGCCAGGAGTGCAACGAGGGCTAATCACACACTAGGCTGAATTCACAAGAGGGCAGACAGCAGTTTGAAAAAGTGATTGGTTTTACCCTGTTCAGTCGTCCAGGATCCTCTGTCCAGCTATGGGTATTTTCTGTCCAGCATAAGAGAGATGTCGAAAAACTGAGAGACTATTTGGAATATATGATATACGAGGTGATGCGGAGAAAACTGTTTGGTTTTTTTTGTTTGTTTTTTTTTTAGCCTAGAGAAAAGGCTACTAACAGGGGATCTAACTGCTATATTCCACCACCTGAGTGGGGCTATAGAGAAGGTGGAGTCAGATTCTTCACAGAGGCAGACACACAGCAAGGCAAGAGAGCACAATCACAAGCTTCAGCAAGGGAAGTTCAGACTATGTATTACTAGATTATGCTTCACATATAGAGTGGTTAAGCACTGGAAGAGTTTGCCCAGAGAGCTGGTGTACCCTCTGTTCTTGGAGGTATTCCCAATTTCATGAGACAAGGCCCTGAGCAACCTGATCTAAATGTGAAGGTAACGCTGCTTCAGGCACAGGATTGGGTGAGACAACCTTCAGATGTACCTTGCAACCTAAATCTTTCTGTGATTCTGTGACAAACTTCATTTCAGTCTAGTTAACTATTCGGAAACAGCACAACCTTTTTTAGAAAGCTTCATAAAAAATAAGGTTGAGACAAATAGATAATATTGGGGATGGGAATCAACACGAGTCTTTTCAGTCCAGTGAGATGAAATGAGGAGAAAAAATAACTGAGATGAAGGGATTATAGAGACAGGTTAACTGAGACTTAATTGCAGCTTTGCAAAACTATCGTATCTCTGCACCCTGTGCTGTAATTATCCTGTTAAAAAAATTATGTGGGACTTGAGAAAAGGATGACAGCAGTGCAGGTTTCTGGTAATAAGGAGTTTAAGCATTCCTAAATTGTAAAGGATTTTGGTTTTGAAACCCAGTGTTTTTTCTCAGTGTTTTTCCAGTCCATTTCATCTGTGTTTTGAAGAAATGTATTAATAAATAGAAGCGATGTATACATCTTTATGTCTCTTCATATGCAAATATTCACATAAATTACAAATAATATTCACACTTTTCAGGAACGAGATCTTTTTGAAAATAATAAAAAGAATACGTTTTACTTTTCATGCTGATATGGTTGTCTATGATTCATACTAGATTTTATAGTTGTTATATAAACCAAAAAAATTATTAATAGATACTCGTAGGCTATTCGGAGACTGGTTTACTCTTCTCATGGAGATACAAATTAATGCTTTTGACAATACTGAAATAAGACTGAGAAAAAGCAGAATTCTTTCTCGTTCAAAAGTACAAGCCCTTCTTATTTAAACTCAAAGAGACAGGCACAAGTTCAGCTAAAAAATATCTATCGCAGTAGTCACATATAACTTTATTTTGGGTAATACAAACCATAACCAATGTTTTAGAATCCATTACTTTCTCTAACTTAACGTATCTCAAATTTATCCATTGTAAATCAAGAAAACAGTATTAAACATTTTAATTTTCCAGTAAGACATGGAGGTATGCCATGTCATACGCAGACTGTTCTTTACTGTTCCTATCTCATGTTTAAATTCTAGAGAACGGTGATTAATTTCCTCCACCCAAAGATTCCTGACACTTACGATTATTTTCTATATTATAAAATACCACTGTACACAACTAACTTGAACTTTTCCAGTTTAGTTGACTTTCTAAAGGTCTTCTGAGATATTCCTGTCTTGTAAAACAACACTGTGATCGAAGAAAGCTAGGTGCACAAGGTGCAGAAGACCACATAGTCTTGCATAATAATGATGGAAAAACTTTTGTGCAGCTGGTGTTTAAACAGTAACAGTCTAAAAATTTTTCTGATTTTTTTTTTTAATTTAATATAAAAATTGACATGTTGATTTGACTATGACAGCCTTTCCAGGTCTGCAAGATACTACTTTGTAATCTGTAAAGTTACATTAAACATCAAATTATTATGTAAAATACACACAAAGAAATAAGGAAAAATAAAAAGAGCAATCAAATGATCATGCAAAAGACAAAATAACCCACCATAACATAAACTATCAAGAAAGCAAAAACAAAACAAAAGAACCCCACTCCTCTCCCCCATCCCCAAGGAAACATTTTCTTTTTAGTTTAAGTGTTTGTATGACAAAAAAAAGCTTGACTGTTTAGTGTTCTGGACATGCTAATTAAATACAGAGGAATTCACTCCTTTAAAATGACATGTCTATTTAGAAAAATAAAGCAAGTTATGAGAGTAGTCCAACATTTTTATATTAAACCTTTTTTTAACTAACTATTACTAATAGTCATTTTACACAATAATCTTTACTTCTTTGTAATATAAGGCAATTACACACATGTTACCAAGTAATGGTGTTGAACTACTATGAGAACATGTGTTATTATCCAGCTGTTCTGTTTTCAGAGTATTATAATGTAATGTACAGCAGATGACAGCCAGAACTAGTGGTTGTATTCCTGCTGGGTTAACCTCCTGAATGAATATGTTTGTTCGCAAGCTTGCAATCCATTGCTACTTAGACCATCAGTGGAAGATAATATCCAGGGAAAATAAATAATTTATCCTCTGGAGATGCTGGAAAGGATTAAAAAATTATCAATCTGAAAGTAAAGCAAAACAAAACAACGCAAAAGAAAACAAAATTTACAAAGTGTAAATTGTCAGATTTAGTATTATAACTGATTTTTAGAAAATCTTTTAAAATTTTACTATTACCATTCTAGGAAGTTTTTTTCTGAATATTCCCCTGTTTTCAGATTGCTTTTTATGTTTTAATTTTTCCTATGCTGCTAATAATTTTTGTCATGCTCTGATATGGATTTCAGCAATGATAAATTATTTTACAATGTTTTATAACATGTTTTTATAATGTTAAGAGGTTTTTTTAATTAAGACTAAAGTTGGGTATTTTTAAAGTTTTATTTAAGCATAGATGAGAGGAAATATTTAGGAGTAAAAACTACATGTCATAGAGACATGTAATATTTAACAGTACCAATGTCCTTAGTAACTTGCATATACCATAATGCATTTCAAAGTTTGGTGAAACTTTTTCATCTGCTTAAGAATCACAATAAATAAATAAAATCAAGAAAAAAAAAGGTGGTGTATTTTTATAGAAATATCAAAAATATATTACTTTCAGCAAGATATTATTCATAATTCACCAAAGTTACTAAATATGGTATTTGTAATCTTATAGCAGAAGATTCAGGGAGACAAATAGAAAAAAAGTTATTGGTTTGTGGTGTTCAAAGAACAACAATGAAGCTCATGAAGTATTTAGAGCACAAATCCTATGAGAAGCAACTGAGGGAACTGGGGTTATTTAGTCTCAAGAAAAGAGGAGACCTTTTCACTTTCTACAAATGCCTGAGAAGAGGCTGTAGCGAGGTGGGTGTCAGTCTCTTTTTCCCAAGTAGCAAGTGATAGGACAAGAGGAAATGGCTTCAAGATGAGCCAGGGAATGTTTAGGCCAAAATTTCTTCACCGAAGGGATCATCAAGCACTGAACAGGCTGCCCAGGGCAGTGGTTGAGTCACCATCCCCAAAGGTATTTAAAAGATATGTAGACGTGTCGCTAAGGGACACAGTTTAGTAGTGGACTTGGTAGTGTTAGGTTTATGGTTGGCCTCAATGATCTTAAGGGTCTTTTTGGATCTGAATGGTTCTATGGTTCTATGATACTATGATTCTGTAAGAAGCAACACATTAATTTTCCAAGTCATAAAAAAAACAGAATTCAAATTGCTGTACAATATCACATATAATTTTGTCAAATAAATGACAGAATCAACCCTCATGCCCCAAATGTAATAATGGTGTAGTAATCTTTAAGAAAACCTGAATATAAGTATATCATAGTTCAACCAGTCACATGAAAAGCAAGGTGGCTAGTGTTATTTTTGCTTGACTCATGATTGCAGCGTGACTGATATAAGACTAGCACTGTGATGCTTTGGTCAAAAAAACTATTTTATCTCTACTCTGTGGTAGACCAGGGTTCTAGACATGAAAAAATTTAAGATTGTTCTGCAAAAAATGTATACACCCTGGCAATTTTATGTACTTGGTCCAATAAGACATGGAAATTTTGTAGCATTTGCAAATGTCAAACTGTCTTTGTTATAATGAACCAAATAATTTATAAATGCCAAAAGCACTAAATTTTATGACTGAACCTTCCTAGAGGAATTTAGCAATGTGAGATTAGTTTATCTTTGGGGATTTGTATTTTGTCCTTAAGCTATGCAGTATAAACTAACTAGTAGTAATTAATATTGTTAAATTCTGGTGATAACTCTCCATTATTTCTTAGGGCCAAGATATGTAAGGCACAGATAGCAGTTGTGTTAATGACATTCTTTCAGGCTGCACTTGTAATTAAGCTTAAAACAATGTCTGAAAATGTTTACGATGATTAAAATAATATTTGACCTAGAGTTTCAGTTTATGAAGATTTCTCAAATGAAACTTTATTTCCTTGAAATTCAATTATAATGTGTATGCATATTCATATCTATCTGTCTAAACAAATTCATACCAAAAAATCCACTGAGATATACAGTATTAACTTCTTTATCAGGACACCTTTTTTACAGCATGAGCAGCAGCTGTTAGTAGCACGAATGTAAAATAGAAAGAAGATTGCATAGTTTTATGCTTATCTCTCTCCCTCACACATAAAAACAATGTATACAATAGTAGCAAACATCACACTAGAATTAATTTTATTTTTTTATATCTAGATTTACCTTTTTAGGCATGATGCTGGGGGAAAAGAGGGAAGTAAGAGTTAATATATGACCTTGAGAAAGATTTTGACTCACTGAACTAATACCATGTCCCTTGATAAAATCTTTAAAGTGTTAAATTAATGGATATATTCTCATGTCTTATATCCCAGAATGGATACAGGTTTCTAGGGCACAAGGTGTCCCTACTGTGCCTGGTATTGAATAAGTACCCAGGTAGGACAAACAAAGCCTATATTGGGAATGTGGAAAGAAAACTGATATTAGGTTTCAAAATAGCTAAAATCTCATTCATCTGAATTTAGATATCTGAGGGAATGACGTTACAACTTTTTCTAACTCAGGATCCATCACTCAGAATTCTCATCGAAGGTTAAGATCTTCAGCTCCTCATTAGAAGGGGTGATTAGAGTTCACATTCACTTTTTTTTTTTTTCTTTTTTAAAAATCTCGATAAAGACAGACTACTCCACATTCATCTAACTTTCTTGTCTCTTGGACCATGACTAAGAAGAAGAGCAGCTGATTTAAACACTTTTCTTTCAGGAGAAGATGGTAGAGAGTCCCCAGGCATTTTTCTCATGAAATTAGCAAAATGCTCAAGACAGTAAATACAGAGGGGAAAGTTTAGGCTAGTTTAAGCACCCACATATTTCCAAGTCCACCTTCTCTGGCACTGTTTTTAATCTTCTTTTTAGACTTACATAGTCAGCAGTATCTTATGAATCTGCTAGACAAATGTCACAAATGAGAGGCTGCAGCAAAAAGAAAGAAAGTAACAAACACAAATGAACAGTTTCCTTGCGTCTTTCCTTCCTTCCTTTCTTATTTTCGTAGAAAAAAGTAACAGCAATAGTAAACAAATAGCAGTAGGAATTAGAAACATTTTTTTCTGCTACAAGATAGAAATTATCTTTAACGTAGAAGAAAGGAAAAAATGTTCATTCAGGCACAAAAGCAGCCAATATCTTCAGAGTTAAGTATAACCTTAGTAATGAATTTTGATATTTTATGTGGTCTCTTTACTGCAGATTTAGGCTTTTAAATTAACATATATTTCCCAGTTTATAGTGGGAAAGCTGATTCTAAGTAACACAAAAAGGCACTCATTCCATATCTTAAATAGTAAAAATCACTAAAAGAAAAATATTGGCACACCATCAACTGCTGAAGCAGCCTAGGTTATGCAAGCCTCCTAATTTAGATAACAAAATTGAACAAGATGAATCCTTCAAAGAGCTAACTAAACAAACTTCCACAAATATTTAAACATTTTCTTCTTTCTCAAAAGGTTTTGTTTTTTTTTTAGTTTCTCTGTAAGAAGATACCTCAAAGGCAAATGCTTCACTTTTAAATTTCTTAATTGCTCTACTAATAAAGAAGATGCAAATCTAGAATGAAAGAAAACTGAAAAACTAAAGGGCTGAAAATTTCTCCACTGAAGAGCAAAGGAAGACTGACCATTATGCAGCCAGTAAAAAGCTAGAAAAATATAGAAAATTAAGGGAGAACACTTAAGCAGTGTGAATAAATTTTAGAGTATTATTTTTCTATTGCTTTTTCTGTCCCTGTTTTTTTGATCTATTTTCATTAACTCTCAATATTGAACCTCAGTACACAAACTTTTTAATGTTTACTTTCAATTATTTTGTCTATTTCCTTTACATAAGTTTTAAGTATCAGATAAATCTTACAGACAGAGCATTGTTTAGTATCTACTCCACTCACTCTCCAGTACATTAATATCTTAACTAACATGGCTAGTGTTTTCAGCTGACATCTAAAAATAATCATACAGTCAGGTATACTCTGGTCTGCTATTAAAAGAGAGTTTAAAAAATTATGCTTTTCATTTGGTAAAGGATAGACAGTTATTTCAAAAATACTGCTGGGTTTTTTATCAGTGAATGTGTATAATACGTTATATTGTCATCATTGTTGATCATTTGTACAGAACTGACACCTAAAAGACATCTTCACAGAGATGGATCCTGTCACAATGCAGAAACACAGAGTTAAAAGACCATGCCTGATCCTGGCCTATGCCCTAAACAACTCGGTATACATTTCTTCCTGATAATTCGTTATCCTTAAAGCAGAACCGATAAGGAGTTCTTTGGTTAGAAATTTTACAAAGCAGACAATATCATTCTTATTTGTTTTTCCACATTGAACTACTTCATTAAAGACAATGCTGAAGTGATGAGAATCAAAGGAACAATTAATCATAACAGTCACTGATAATTTTGCCAAAAAATATTTGTTTGATAGGTCTCATTGGGGTAAGCTGTTCAAAATACCAGCCAATTAATACTGTTAACTCATCTTCAGTACAGAACAATTGTTTTGAATGCTGACAGTTTCACAGATACAGTTAAGATTACTGTAAAATCATAAACAGGAAATGAATTTCATAATGAAGCATGCCATAAAATAGAAAACAGTATAGAAAATAGTGTATAATAGATGGCAACATTAACCTATTGAAGGGACATCCAAAGACTTGCTGAGTGCCTAGGAGTAGCATCCTAGTTGTTCATTTTAACTAACTCGTTCAATGCATGACCTTGTGTTACTTCAGTGATTAATTCTGAATTAACATTAACCTGTAACTGTCATTGAATTGGACTCCAGCAAGAATGATCTCAGTAATAGATGTCTAAGCCGCATTAACTTCCTGTGAAGGTTTTACCATCTGAGCATAGTCAGTGATAAGCGGATTTTTAAAACATTTAATTTTAAACCGATTTACTTATTAACTGGATTACCCACAAATTTGAGTAACAGAAGGATTTTATTCAAACAGCAGGTCAATGTTGAAAGATTGCCAGAGCTACGACCTTTTTTCTCCTGGCAAGTTTTAAGCTCTCAAAGCCCTCCAAAATGTAAGTGCCATAGTGACTCCAGTGATCTCAGAAATAAAATTCTCAGCAGGTTTGCTGATGTCAATTTCCATGAAGGTTAGACAAACCCTTATGGCTAATCATTTAGGTGGGAAAAAGTTTTTAAATCTTCAGTTCAATCACACTGGAGATTACTTTTTTGGTTAATAATTTGCAGTATTCAAGACATAGATTCATATGTAATAAAATTTTTTAAATTGTATCAGTTGCCTATTCACAGTACTCTAGCATGTCATTGTTGCAAAGTTTCTTTTGACAGGAAAATTACATTTTTTCATGACCAAAATATACCTGTGTTCTTCATCCTGAATAATAAATTTCCCTCTTTTCATATATCACCTGAAAGTCACAACAGTGTCTTTCCAAAGCTGGTTTTTTTCTGATTTTTCTTATATGAAAGCAGCTCTTCATTCTTTTGCTCATTCTTATAATGACCTTCTCTGTGGATCTTGTGAATTAGTTTTTATCATGGTCACTAAAAGTAGACAGCGTGTGGTAATTGGCTTCAGAGTCACACTTGTAAATATGCTCATGTATATGAAGGTAAACTAGCTATCTAACTCCCATTATAGTTAATGAAGATATAGTTAATGTAATCGTTGGATCCTAGCCGTTGACTCAACCTAAGGTACACTATTAAAGCACAAATCGTTCTAAACATTAAGAGGTAGTGTAACTTGCAATGTGCCAGAGTATGAGGCATTGCTTTCAGCTGCTTTGGACAGAACTAGGTCTTTCAGCAGCCTTTATATGTCAGTTTTCAGTGGAAGCCTCAAAACATCTAGATCATCTCCAATACCAGTAGATACAACTGAATCTTGCCCATTTTGAGCTGATTTACTCTTTGGACTCTATCTACTAGCTAGATGCTCGTTGTTTACAACGTGAGTTTAAACGTTTAACTATGGAGGAAACATCTGTGTCAGCACCTAAAGGTAGACCACTTAGTCTGTGAATTGAACCTTTCTAGCATTTTGAGTAGCATCTGGGAAATATTTTGCCTAACATGTACTGAGCTTGAGCTTTTATTTGACTCTTTCATGGCCTTATCATGTTGGTGATTCACATATGACAAATGAAAATATCACTTTTTCTCATTCTTCTTTGTCCTTAATAAGAAAACAAGTTTGCTACTAGTGTGCTTAGTCTGTCCTTAATAAATAAATGACCTTATATTTTATAATGTAGAATTTTATGTGCTGTGTACATTTACAAGACCATTCAGTTCTTCTTGCATAATATTCTAGTTCTTCTTTGTGAAGATAATTCAAAGTTCCTATCATTACCTCACTTTCTTTTTTTCTTTTTTCTTTTTTTGTTTTTCTTTCCCTTTATCCCTCTTCTTTTTAATATTTTTCTTATTTTCTTTTTTTTTACTTCTCCTTCATTTTTGTTGTTTTTTTACGTATCTTTTTTCTGTTTTACTTTGCCCTTTAAAAGCATGAAGGAGTTCGGTCACAAAGATGAAGTCTAGGTACTTCATTACTTACTTTCTCCCACTAGAATGCATCTTGCTACAGCAGCTGCAAAAACCGTTGTTATGATTTTTAGATAGAGTGTACATAATGCATCAATTTTAGTTTCCTGTCCAGTACAATAACAAATACCCCATTTTAGACCTGATGGATTTGCTCAGTGATATTACTGCAAGTAAAATTGTTTTGTTCTGCCCTTTATTCTGTGTTACTTCAAAATTATTTATTAATTATGACAGTCAGTTGCAGATTTTTTTTTCTCCTTATCGACATCAGTAACCTACAGAACAAGAAGTATAGCTTGACAATGAAGGGGAAAGCTGTTGCAAAGAGATTTTGGTAGCATGCTGTTGATATTGTCATCCTTTGTAGATTTTGTCACCAAATGGTTATGAGAGCATTATTTTCATGTGTCTTTGTATTTATATGCGTGCGTATGTTTCAGTAAACAAATGAACAACTAAAGACCTTCCTAAATTCTGGTAACAAAACTTTAGTAATGCACAACTAAGAAGCTGTTGAAATAAAACAGGGGCTTATAACAAAGCACCTCAAAAGTTCAGCTGCAAGATTTTAATAGAAACCTTGAAATTATGAGCAGAAGATGATAAGGGAGTCCTCAGGGCTATAAGGAACTCATCACTGGTTAGTGCAAGACTTTAAAGGAATGCAACCTTTGATGCTGGCTGTAAGATGCTTTATGGAGAATAAAGGGAAGAAAAGAGCTTCAATATATGCAATATATAACATATATAGGACATTTTAATATACTTCAAAATTGTGGACAAGCAAAGGATTAAGAAGATGTTGTGAACAGTAGAACATTTATTAGAGACAAGTGGACCAGATCATGAAGTGAAGAGGAAGACACCCATCAACACCACCATTCCCTTCCAGTGAAAAAAATCGGGGTTCTAGTGACTTCTTGTAAAAACAAGTTGAAAAGAGCAAGTACAAGACCAGAAAAAAGAGCAAATACTAACAAGTTTGTGTATAATGTTTTTAGCTATTTCATTATTAGGAATAAGCTGTTATGCTTCAGTTAAGCTGACAATAAATATCAGCCCTCACGGATAAGAGCAGCCCCCAGGGAGCGTGAGCGACCAGGAGCGCGGGCGAACAGAGCCGGCAAACAGAGGCGGCGCAGTAGCCCGGGAGCGGCGCAGCAGTTTGCGTGGCAGTTCGCGAAGGCAGGACGAGCGGGGAAGGCGACTGGCAGGGTACAGCCGTCCCTTCTGGCAACTCAAGTAGTGGGCATCGCCTGTCCAGGAGATATTCTAGCCATGATTACCACCCGTGGTAAAGCTGTTCCTCGAAGGAGCGTGGGGACCCAGACGGAGGCCCCACGCAAGAACGCGGGTGTCCAGGTCTCTGGCTGCAGGGAGTGCCTGAGCTTGGCACTCGTACCGGCGGACAGCAGAGACAACTGCTGTATTCAGTGCGAGCAGGTGAATGATCTGCTCAGCCTGGTGGCAGAGCTGAAAGAGGAAGTGGAGAGGTTGAGGAGCATCCAGGAGTGTGAGAGGGAGATCGACAGGTGGGGCAGCACCCTGCCCTCCCTGAGGCTGAGGCAGCAGGAAGCGGCTCCACAGAAAGCAGAGAACCCCCTACCCTCTTGCCACCAAGCAGAAAGAGGGGGCCTAAGAGATGGGGGGGAATGGAAACGGGTCCCTGCTAGAGGTGGCAAGCGCATCTCCCCCCGGCCTCCCTCACCTGCCCAGTTGCCCTTAAGCAACAGACATGGGGCTCTGGAATGTGAGGGACTGGCCACAGAGGAAGTGGGTGAAGGTGAGGCTCCATCCAGGGGGTTGCCTAGAACGAGTCAAACAGCCCCGAGGATTACAACTGCCTCAACTAAGAAAAAAAGGAGGGTAATTGTCATAGGTGATTCCCTTCTGAGTGGAACAGAGGGCCCAATGTGCCAACCAGACCCATCCCACAGGGAAGTCTGCTGCCTCCCTGGGGCCCGGATTAGGGATGTTGCGAAGAAACTCCCTGGTCTGGTGCGGCATACTGATTACTACCCCCTCTTGATAATGCAGGTTGGCGGGGACGAGATAGCACAGAGAAGTCCCAGGCCATCAAAAGGGACTTCAGGGCACTGGGGCGACTGGTTGAGGGATCAGGGGCACAGGTGGTGTTTTCCTCCATCCCATCAGTGGCAGGGGACAGCACTGAAAGGGGCAGGAAAACTCACCTGG